>Ga0209781_1000003_pt1 | contig 110566 bp, 106 predicted proteins | sample WorMetHERISLAND1_3_FD_187386 | JGI IMG/M metagenome (GOLD analysis project Ga0209781, IMG submission 187386) | Marine gutless worms symbiont microbial communities from Max Planck institute for Marine Microbiology, Germany - Olavius albidus HERON... | ecosystem: Host-associated > Annelida >...
TGGAAAATTTAAGAATCGCGGAAAAGGAAAGGGGCAATCTTGACGGAATCAAGTTAAAAATCATGCCTGTTGAGCATGCCCTGCGGAGCGGCATCCAGCGCTATGATGTGATATATACCGATCCCCCCTTTTCAATGAGTAACAAAAAGAGCATCCTGATCCTCGCGGACAGGGCCAGGCAGCCTACGCCGAGGGGAACATTGATACTTCATTACCCATCCAGGGACAAAATGCCGGATACCACGGATAATCTTAGACTCTATGATGTGCGAGGCTACGGACAGTCCCGGCTCGCCTTTTATACCAGGGACAATTAGTTAGGTTTTTCTCAGCAGCTCCTTCTTATAATTCGATATTCAAAGCGATGAACCTGGTGTCGCGTTTACCTGGATGCCGCATCTTGCCGCTGATGATTATGATGCTTCGCATAAATTTCATTATTTCTGCTCTAACCCATACGGTTGTACAATCGGATACTCTATATGGTCTTTCAATTCATTATAAGATTCCATTGAACTGGATTATGCGGGCAAACAATCTAAGAAACGAAAAAATATATCCCGGGAAGGAACTTGTAATTCCGGTTGATGGGATTGGATCCATTTACGCGATGTCCGGAGACACACTCTCCGGAATTTCGCTGGAATTTGGCGTGGAAATGGAGGAGCTGCGGCGAATTAACAACCTGAAATCCGATGCAATCAAAGTTGGGCAGAAGATTAGAATCCCTCCCCCGGTCAGGCCCAACGAATATCGGGTAGCTATAGGCGATAATCTACTTGAAATCGCACGGCAGCACAATCTCTCCCTGGGGCAGCTTAAGGCATATAATGGACTTGATAACGATACAATCCATCCGGGGCAGACTCTGGTTGTAAGAGCTAATCGCCCCGAGACATACCGTGTTCAGAAGGGAGAATCGCTCTGGGTGATTGCGAAACGCTTCGGTCTGTCGGTGGCCGACTTGAAGAAATGGAATTCATTGGGGAGTGATGCTATTCGCTTGGGGGATGTTTTAACGCTGTTTTCGGGAATGAGCGGCATTGCTTCGGATGGAAAGAATAATGAACCTACCTTGGCATCCATTAAGACGAAGACGAAAGGAGATATCAGCTCTAAATCATCTACACCGGAAAATGAAGGAGATTATATTTTCAGTTCCCCAAGGGTTACAAATCAGCCGAGTGTCAGTTACTGGGAAGAATCGAGAGTCTCCACCCTGACGGACTATCGCAGAGCCAAGCAGGTGCTAGGTGAATTCAGGCGTTATATAGACACAATGAAAACCAAAAGCAACGCACTAAGAGGTTGGCACATTGTGATTGATCCTGGACACGGCGGCCTGGACCCCGGCGCGATTGTTTCGGTTGCGGATGGCAATGGCAACCCACTTGTCATTACCGAGGATGAATATGTTTATGACATTTCCATGCGGCTCTACCGAATTCTGGTTCTACATGGCGCCTCAGTATCCCTAACGATACTCTCGCCTGATCACCATATCAGAAATGGAGTTAATGCACGTCAAACCTTTGTCAATTTGAAAAATGAGATATACAACGAGGAGTCCCACAACACACAAAAAGGGTGGAGGCCTGTCGGAACCATCGAAGGTTTAGATATGCGAAAAACCGTAGCCTCCAAGGAAATTGCGAAGGCCTCCTCGGGGGATAAGCGAAGGGGAACAGTATTCGTCAGCATTCATGCAGACAACTCTCCGGATCTACCAGCCGGGAAAGCGATTCTTTACGACGGCGCAAATGATAGGGAACGTGAGAATTCCATGAATCTTGCCTCTGTGCTGTCTTCGCATCTGGGGGCAACGTCGTTTATCAAGCATCAGAATTTGAGGATACTACAGAACAATCCGGCCGATGCTGCAGCCCTTGTGGAGGTGCGAAATGTAAGTTACTCCAATAACGCCTGGGCCTTAAGATCACCTGGTTTACGCGAGCAAGATGCATTGATGATTGCGGATGGCCTGCTGGCCTGGACGAAAACTCGTTAAGGGATTGCTGGACTTCCCTCCCGAGGAGAGCATAATATCTCGTATGGGTAAGAACTACGGAGAAAGGCTTAGAACCCCCGGGGGAACGATGAGTCTTTTTTTTGAGGAGGCTCTTCGTCATCGACACTTACTGCGCCTGGCAGAGGACCATTTCAGTTCCTGGGGCTATCTGCCTGTCCTTACTCCTGTTATCGATTACTTCGAAACCTACAGATCCCTACTTAGTCACAGACAGAGGGAGCATAGTTATCTATTCCCGGATAGGGGCGGGAAACTTCTGATGCTTCGCTCGGATGTCACCCTTTTTCTCGCAAAGCAGATGGGACTTTCACGCGGACCCCTGCCTCGGCGAGTTTATTACGCCGACAGTATTATCCGCCATCAAGAGGAAGAGGATATTGCGAGCGATGAATTATTCCAGACGGGAGCCGAGCTTATTGGATTAAGCGGGTTGGATGGCGATTTGGAAGTGCTGATGCTGCTGCATGATTTGCTCAAAACAATGCGGCTTCGGAACTGGCGCATGCATATAGGCTCCCGCGCGCTTCTTGATGCGATTCTGGATGGGAGGGTGAACCCGGCCCAGGTAAGATATCTCTTGGAGATCAGGGATGGACAGGAACTCGAGAAATTATTCAGCAACGCGGATTTGAACACTCCGCGGCAGTTTGTCGAACTGCTTATGTTTCTTGGGGGAGCGGAGGAGTTTGTGGAGCGCATGCCCAATCTGATAGCCCGTCTTGAGAAATCGACAAGGGGTAGTCTGGACGCGGTAGTAAGAGCATTAAACCATCTGGCCGCGCTGGCAGCAGAGCTGATAAAACTCAGTTCAAGCGAAAATATCAGAATAGATTTATCTATGACAGGAGATCAGTCCTATTATTCCGGATTCACGGTTATGGTGTATGCCAAGGGAGCAAATGCAGCTATTTCCTCCGGTGGAAGGTATGACAATTTACTTGGCTCATTCGGCAGCGGCGCAGCCGCCGCAGGATTCAGCATGATGATGCGCAGAATTGAACCTCTGAGCGAATATGCGGCAGAGACTATGATGCCGGTACTTGGTGCGCGAGGTGCCACCTTCGCTGCCAGATATCGGAACGCGAAAAGACACCGAATAAACGGAAAACGGGTAGTACTGAGTGGCTAAACCCTTGACAATCGCTATTCCGAACGGCCGCCTTTTTGAACCGCTCATGGACTACTTCTCCATCAAGGGTGTTCGAGTCGAATTTGGTTCTCGCAGGTTGTCAGCCGTCGATTCGAACGGAAGACTGGAATTTTACAGGGTAAAAAACAGCGATTTGCCAACATATGTTCACCACGGAATAACCGGCCTTGGCATTGCGGGCGATGATATCCTGATTGAATCCGGATGCCCGTTTGTAAGGCTCGCAACTCTGCCTATTGGCAAGATGAGTCTTTGTATCGCGGCGCCAAGGGGCTCACCGGCAGTGGGGGAGCACGGTGCGTCGGTTGTCAATGTTGCTACCAGCTATGTTCGCCTTACACGGGACTGGTTTCATCGTCGGGGAATACCGGTGAAAATAATAAGACTCGGCGGCAGCGTCGAATTAGCACCCTCTCTGGGTTTGGCGGAATACATCACCGATCTGGTTGAAAGCGGCGATACCCTCAGAGCAAACAACCTTGAGATACTGGACAAACTTGCCGAACTCAGGGTGAGGCTTGTTGCCAATCCAGCGTATTTCAAACTCCACTATCGTGCAATTGGTGAGCTTACCGATACTGTGATGAGGGAGAACAATGATTGAACTTCACCGAGTAAGCAAGGAAACCGATGTTCACGCTGTCCTGAATATGAGCAAGGCAGGTGAACCTAGCATAAAAACGAGACTGGCCTTCTTCAACCACATGCTAATCTCAATGGCATTTCATGGAGGCTTCAATCTCAGTCTGGATGCCTCAGGAGACATTGAAGTAGATCCGCACCATTTGGTTGAAGACGTTGGTTTGGTTATAGGCTCAGCACTGGAGCAAGCCAGATTGAAATCCGATGGTATTAGGCGCTACGGCAGCGCGCTCATCCCCATGGATGACGCGTTGAGCGAGGTGGTTGTGGACGCGGGAGGAAGACCTTATCTCTGTTGGAATGTCGATTGGGCTGGGCAGAGAGTGGGAAATTTCGATCTTTCCGTTCTCCGAGAGTTCTTCTGGGGATTGGCAACCGGAGGGAAGATGAATCTCCATGTATCGGTTCGCTATTTCGAGAATGGACACCATGCGGCTGAAGCGCTTTTCAAGGCGGCAGGACGTGCTATCGGGGAAGCCTATAAACCGAACCGAGGTGGTGGCGAGGCGAAAATGTCAACTAAGGGAGTGCTCTGATATGCGGTTTCCGAAAGAAGGTTTTTTGAAGGTTGCCAAACCAAAGGGAGTGAAGCTTGATTCCGCGCGCAGGACATCCTTGATTCGAAAGGGAAATGAGCTGTTCAACAATGGAGATATCGACACTGCAAAAAGGATATTCCTGACCTGTGGGTATACCGACGGCATCATTCGCTCAGGGGACAAGAGCTATAAGGATTCGGATTATTGGGAAGCCTTCCGGCTTTACACTCTAGCTCCCGCTCCGGATCGGGTGGATTACCTAATTAAGAAAATGGCCCAAGTGATACAGAATTGGATGCACGGCCAAGTTTGATATCTCAGCAGCGCTTTAAGCAGCACTCGATCAGCCAGCATCTTCGGTATATTTCTCTCCATTCGAGCCCGTAATAAAGCTGTGCAAAGCTCCAAATCTACTATAATGAGGAGAAAAGCTGCAAATTGAACAAAGATGCTTTCAACGAGTTAGCCATGAAACTCAAGAGCGAGCAAGGAGATGACTACCAGGGGCATCACTGCAACCTTCAAGGAGATGTATGACGTTGATGTATCCCCAACTCTGATATCAACAGGTTACCGAAGGCGTAATGGAAGAAGTCATTGCCTGGCAGAACCTACCTTTAGATTCTGCTTATCCGGTTTTATTGCTTGACTGCATTTTGGTTAAGGTTCGAAAAGACAAGCGTGCTATCGGCAAGAGCGTTTCTTTAGCTTTGGCTATTACTTCCAGTTGAATTGGGTCTTCATATCCTCACGAAGCTCCTCAAATGGCACAGCGACGCATTACACCCGGAAAAAACCTGGTGCTATCAGCTTAGCACAGCGCGAATCCGTCTTATGCCTCGTGAAATGGATTGTTCTTTGACTATCTTGAACACACCGATATCTCCAATTGATTCCACATGCGGTCCTCCGCATACCTCAATTGAGAAATCGCCAGTCTCCCCCGGTAAGTCCGCTGTCTCGGAAGCAGATTCCCCTAGCGCCTTAGCCTCACCCTCTAAAAGACCACCCTCCAATATGCCACCCTCTTCCTCCTCCGAAACAGGCCCCTTAGGCACCCATTGTGCTAAGCTCCCTCTAGACGCGCTCTCGCCTAAAAGAAGCGGAGTGAATAGAAGTGACTCCGCAATAACAAGACCCATTACACGACGTAGAAAATCTCTCATTAGGAAACCTCAACAACCCCAGTCTCTTATCGCCGAAAAGCGCCTATCTGCAGGAAGGCATGCAAAATTTACTTAATGAGAATTGCTACCCTTTTCTACCATCTGCTTCAGTCAATATGGATTTGGCAAAGAAGACATATCTCTGACACCTATTGGTGGTTCAAAATTCCTTACAGAGATTGAAATCAGCCGGTTGAGTGACTAGAACACGGTACTTTCAGATAACGTACAAAATCTTGTGCGCTTCTCAGATTGGCTTGAGAAAAATGGGGTCTCTTTTGGTTTTATGGAGTACACAAAAATATCTGAATATGGATGTACTCAAGGAGGTGGAATTAAGCACTAGTTGACGGCACCATAAGAGGCTCCGAAATAAAAGCGCACAATTTTTTTGACACTACCACATTCATTGACATTTTCCACAGAGAAATCCTGATTCAATATATTTGGTGCCATTGGATCATCATGGTGCTCAGAATCTGTGGTGATCTTAAAGCGTCTTTTGGAACGAGCGGCAAGTCCGTTTTCACGAATAGATGCGCTATTCGACCTCATAGAATGTTAGCTTAACTGGGTGTTCTATTTCTATGGGTAACGCCAATGGAACGCCGTACAGAAAATTCGGACAATTAACTAAAAAGACTGGCGGTTAAACACAAGTGCCATCTAACCGCCGTAAAGAAAGCGCTTGCTGCGCGGGAAGGTAATGCCATGAATGACAAGAAAAATCACTAAAACCAGACGCCGCCTTTTTGGGCGAGAATAAATCCGCCTAGTGTGCCCCCTATGATTGTAGCGATTATAGTCGGAATGGATTTCGTAAAGCTTGCCTTTGAACCGATTCCGAAAAAGATACCACCGACACCAACCGCCCATGCCTGGTCGACCCATGGGGAGTTTGCGCCCTGTACGAGATATCCGGCTCCGTGATTAAGTATCCAGCATCCCCCGACAATGAACGCACCTGCTATCATTCCGCCAAAAATACTTCCTTTTTCAACAAGATGTCCCCAGACTAAAAAAAGCAAAAAAGCAAAAATAAATCCTGTAGAAAACGTTGTGATAAATGCCTGTAACATGTTTACCTCCATTACTCTTTGTTTTTCGCAACTTCTTTTGAAACCAAAGCAGCGACAAGGCCGCCAACAGCGCCGCCTGCACATAAGGTTGCCCATGTTGGCAGGGCATTAACTACGTTTTGTCCCATAAACATTCCCATGGTTGTTCCGGCTACTCCAATCCCAAGAGCCATGTCGACCCAGCAACCGTTAGGATTGTTGTACGCTGCGCCTGCATAATGGTTCAGACACCACGCGATTGAGATTGTAATCATAGCAGCCAGCCAGCCGCCAATTAGTCCGTAGGCTTCTGCCAGTGGTCCCCACATTGAAAATACGAGTATCCCGGCAATTGCACTACCAAACACAGTTCCGACATGTTTCATTGTTCCTCCTTTTATGCGGCAAAGAATGAAATTGTTATGAACATAATGCCACAATAGTATTGAGTATGTATGTTATCTTGAACAAGTGTCAATAGAAAAATTACATATGTCCATGGAAAGTTATGTTTATGTTGTAAAAACGGAAAAAATATTGAAAGTTTGGCTGGGTGGATTAGTTTTGCAGGGCATGAAGATCCCGGGCGGTAATCTCGTCAATGATAAGATTGTTTATGTATCCGGCATTCAATGCTGCATTTAGAGGCTCAATCAGGTGTAATCCTGAGGCAATGCAGATTGAGTGTTTGACCTGCTTGAAAATGTCCAGTGGTGGGCCCGAAGAGCGTGCGTTAAGGGCTATGTCAGCGTAACTTCCATTTGGCCGGTATAGTATTGATGATATTTCACCAATTATGTTCTGCTCGGACATTATCGAACGGTCTCTGTCAGTCAGAAATTGTTCATCAAATAGCAGGTGTTCTGATGATATGTCGGTTATATTGTTTACGCCAAAGATTAAAACACTGGCCTTTTGCAGTTTTTCTAACACTTTCTTGATTGTTTGCTCTTGCCAGAGGGCTGTTTTCGTCTCTGGATAGTCAAAAAAAACAGGAACAGGCAAAATCGTCATCTTTGCGGAGTAATTCCGTGTAAAATTATATATGATCCTGGAGTAGAATCCGGATTTATTACTAATGTAGTTGCCATGTAGCTGTACAAAATTCAATCCGTGTATTTTTTTCGGAATCAGGTATTTGCTTACTTCAACGAGCTCCCGACTCCAGGAGATGCCGCATATCTGTTCTGGAGTCAGGAAACTGTTTAGATAATTTGCGGCAAATTTGCTAACCCTTTGAAGGCATTCGTATTCATTGAGGTTTTCTGGTGCAGTTACAACTGAAGTAACGTCAAGGGCTCTGTATTTTTCGAGTATCTGTCGTTCGAGGGGTTGTAGTGCGTCATGTTTATCGATAATTTTTATTTCCACAAGCCCTTCGTCACGGGCAAAGCTAAGCAGGCGGGAGACTTTTGGGCGTGAAAAATTCATCTCCTGGGCGATCTTTTCCGTCGTAAGCCCGTGATAATAATAAAGATGTGCGACTTTTAGCGCATTTTCGTATATTTCATCATTCTGTTTCATGGGTGTACCAAATTTCTCTGATATAAGAATTGAATTTCAGGGAAATTTAATAGAATTATGATGAAAGTATAGAAAAATATCTATTTTGGCAGGCAAGATTATTAGAAATTTTGGCAGGTAAAATTATTAAAAATATGAAATAGTGTTATTTGCCAATTGACAAATGTTCATTGCTATAATAAAATGTATATTTCATAAGGCCATATGTGCATTAGCACTGGCATAAGAACAATATTAGGGGGAAACTATGAAAAAACTAATTAACACTCCGGATGATGTAGTAAAAGAAGCTTTGGCAGGAATGGAGCTGGCACATGGTGATTTGCTGAAAGTGAACTATTCACCAGATTTCGTCATGAGGGCGGATTCTCCAAAGAAGGGTAAGGTTTCTGTTGTCTCAGGCGGTGGAAGCGGACACGAACCGCTTCACGGTGGTTTTGTTGGCCTTGGAATGCTGGACGCCGCATGTCCAGGTGCGGTCTTTACTTCTCCAACTCCAGACCAGATGGAGGAGGCAACTAAAGCTGTTAATGGCGGAAATGGTGTTCTTCACATTGTTAAAAACTATTCCGGTGATGTCATGAATTTTGAAATGGCGGCTGATATTTGCAAGGAAGAGGGAATTGATGTTGAGGCTGTTGTTATTGATGATGACGTGGCCGTCAAGGACAGTCTGTATACTGAAGGTCGGCGTGGAGTTGGCTGTACTGTCTTTGCTGAGAAAATATGCGGTGCTGCCGCAGAAAAAGGTACTAACCTTAAGGGTGTTGCTGATCTATGTCGCAAAGTCAATTCAAATGGACGTTCGATGGGCATGGCTCTAACTTCGTGTACAGTCCCTGCTGCCGGTAAACCAACATTTGATATCGGAGACAGCGAGATAGAAATGGGTGTTGGTATTCATGGAGAACCGGGTCGCGAGAGAATGGCTCAAAAAACTGCGAAGGAGTATGTTACCGCAATGGGAGAGGCTGTAATATCAGACATACCTTTTAAAAGTGGAGATGAATTGATTGTAATGCTCAATGGTATGGGAGGTACTCCATTGATTGAGCTTTATCTTCTATATAATGAGTTTGAAATTCTGTGTAAGTCACGTGGAATCAAAATTGTCAGAAGGCTTGTAGGCAATTACATAACTTCACTTGAAATGCAGGGATTTTCTATATCTGCTTTGAAAGCGGACAGTGAGCTTATTGGGTTATGGGATGAGCCGGTGCATACTCCCGCATTGCGCTGGGGAGTATAATATCAAGTAACGGAGGATGAATTGTGCTGACATTGGAAAGCACTGTGAAATGGATAAAATCATTGCAACAGGTTTATGCTGAACATAAGGATTATCTTACACAATTGGACTCAGATATTGGAGATGCTGATCATGGAATAAATATGGATAGGGGTTTTACAATGGTCAGTAAAGAGCTTGATAATCAGCCTCCGAAATCCATTTATACGGCCTTGATGACAACGTCCCGGACACTGATAAAAACAATCGGTGGGGCTTCCGGGCCGTTGTATGGAACATTCTTTCTGGAACTTGCTAAAGCTCTAAAAGGTATTGACGAAGCCACACTCCCCGAGGTTGCGGACGCTTTTAAGGCAGGTGTGGATGGTGTTATCAAGCGTGGTAAGGCTAGCCTTGGAGATAAAACAATGCTGGATGTGCTGTTACCGGCTGTTGAGACAATGCAGAAAAACTCACAGGAAGAAGGTGTTACTAATTCCGAAGTTATGAGGGAAGTAGTGGCCGTAGCGGAAAAAGGTGTTGAAAATACAATTGAAATGGTTGCCAAAAAAGGACGGGCAAGTTATCTGGGAGAACGGAGCAGGGGACATCAGGATCCTGGTGCAACTTCAAGTTACTACATGCTGAAGGCTGCACTGGGAAACTGGTAACAGACGGAACGCTTTGCGGTTTGCTCATTCGGAAACCGCAAAGTTTTTTATAAAAAAGTTTTTACAGGATAGTGGACTATAATACTGGTGGTTTGTTTTGAAGGCTTGGGTTTTCTCAGTTATAAATGGTTGGATTGGTAATCGTATCACATAGCAGAGCACTCGGTAATGCTGTGGTAGATTTTATTAAGCAGACGAATGATAAGGATATTCCTGTCGTAGCCGCTGGTGGAGTTGGAGAACAAAACGAACTTCTAGGGACGGACGCGCATGATATCATGGATGCGATAAATGCTGTCTACTCAAAGGACGGCGTACTCGTCCTCATGGATTTGGGAAGCGCCATTTTAAGTACAGAGCTTGCAATTGATTTTCTTGAAGAAGATAAACAGAACGATGTCCGTATATGCTCGGCTCCGATAGTTGAAGGTGCTGTCGTGGCAGCGGTGCAAATTGCTATCGGATCTTCACTAAATGATGTGGCAAGTGAAGCGCTTGAAGGACTCATCACGAAACAGGAACACCTGGACGAAACACACAATGCCGCTTTGAAATTCGATAAAGAGTCTCTCAATAACACTAAAGCAGATACGTTGCAGAGAGTATTCACAATCAGGAATGCACTCGGTTTGCATGCCAGACCGGCCATGAAACTTGTTCAGCTTATCGGAAAATATGACGCTTCTGCAGAGGTATCAAATATATCAAAAGGTCGCGGACCTGTTGAGGGTAGAAGCCTGAATAAGCTTTCGTCACTCAATGTTCATAAGGATGATCAGTTGCTATTTGAAGTCAGTGGAAAGGACGGTGATCGTCTGCTCAACGCGATCGAAATAATTGTCCAGGACAATTTTGGTGAACCAATGATCCCGACTGCAACAGTACCGGTACAAAGGAAGAGACCTGATGGTGCAGTTGGTGTGTCCGATGGAATCGCGATTGGAAAAGCGTTTCATCTTAAAAAAAAGGAATTTAAAATAGAAAAAAGAGAGATAATTGATGTAGCCGCCGAGAAGGAGAAGTTGAGGGAAGCGGTTCGGCTGGTCGATGGTGAGATTTCTCAAAGAATTAATAATCTTTCCACAAGAGTATCTGATGACGAGATTGAAATTTTTGAGGCACATAAGGTTTTGCTAACTGATCCGGAATTATATGATGATACATTGAAAGACATTGGGAAAGACAAGATTTCTGCGGAATATGCATGGAACAGTAATATTCAAAAAGTAAAAGACCAGTATACATCCCTTGACAACGAATACCTTCAACTACGGGGGAACGATGTGCAGGATGTTGGTACACAGGTCACTGCGGCTTTGCTTGGGCAGTCGCCCCTCAACAGTACAGATTTCCAGGATGTCGGTTCCGATGAGCAGTTGATTCTTGTTGCTGAGGATCTGACACCTTCGGAGACTGCCATGTTAGACTTCCATCGGGTCAAAGGCATAGTTATTAAGTACGGAGGGCCTACGTCCCATACTGCTATCCTTTCGCGTGCGATGGGAATCCCTGCGGTGTGCGGTTACAGCAGTGTTAACAATATTACAAATGGTGAGCTTCTGATTATGAACGGTTCGAACGGAGAAATCAATACGAAACCGTCGGAGCAGGATATTGACCGTGCCACGAAACAGATTGCTCAATGGCAGGAACATCTTGATGCACTGCGCAAGAAAAGCATAATGCCAGCTGTAACAGTTGATGGGTTCACATTCAACATTAATGCGAATATAAGCTCCGGTAAGGAGGCTCTGTCCGCACTGAATAGTGGCGCGGAGGGAATTGGATTGCTGCGTACAGAATTCATGTTTTTGAATAAGCAGAGTGCTCCTAGTGAAGATGAACAGTATGAAGAACTGGTCAATATCGGTGAGGTTATGAAAGGAAAACCGGTTGTCGTCAGGACGCTTGATATTGGCGGCGATAAGATGATTCCTTACATAAGCATGAATAAAGAAGATAATCCCTTTCTCGGTGTGCGCGGGATCCGATTATATGAGAAGAATACTGAACTTATGACGATTCATTTCAGCGCGATTTTGCGAGCGGCGTTGGATTATGATTTTAGGATCATGTTTCCCATGATAGCGGAAGCTAATGAATTTATCAGAATCAGTAAGACAATTGCTGATCTGCATTATCAGCTTGAAAAAAAGAAGATCAAACATAAATGGCCCATTCCCATGGGCGCAATGATAGAAACACCCTCTGCGGTTGTTATGGCTGAAGTTCTTGCCAGGCATGCTGATTTCTTTAGTATTGGATCTAATGATCTGACTCAATATATAATGGCTGCTGAAAGGGGTAATTCGTCATTAATTAATTTCTCCGACCCGTTGAATCCGGCTGTGCTGCGGTCTATCCATATGGCAATACAGGAGGCACATAAAAATGGAATCGAAATTAGTGTTTGTGGAGAGATTGGATCTGATCCGCATGGGATAGCAGTATTAATTGGAATGGGGATTGACAAAATCAGTCTTAACTCTGGAAAAATACCTGAGATTAAAGCACTGATAAGGAAACTGGACAAGAAGAAAATTGCTGATATTCTCCCCGATCTGTTTCTGAAGGAAAACGTTGCTGATGTTAGGGAAGATGTCGCTCAGTTGCTAAAAGAGTCCGAATCTTAAAAATTGAAACTGCATCTATCACGTAAAAAACCTTCTTCTTTTTCTTCTTAACAGTTCATTCTTGACGGCTTTCTGATCTTCATATGAAGGCAACTAAAAACGCGAACATACTTCATTATTGAAGATTTGGAGCCTTACACAGATTTATTTACAGACTCCACACTATCAGCTTAGCACAGCGCGAATCCGTCTTATGCCTCGTGAAATGGATTGTTCTTTGACTATCTTGAACACACCGATATCTCCAATTGATTCCACATGCGGTCCTCCGCATACCTCAATTGAGAAATCGCCGATGCTATACACCCTTACCTGTTCGCCGTATTTTCCCTCAAAAAGGGCTCTCGCATTGATATTCCTTGCCTGCTCCACTGTCATCGTTTTCATCGATACGAGAAGATCTTCGGCAATTTTATCGTTTATCATTCTTTCCACCGATTTTTTTTCCCCATCTGTCATGGGATGGGGATGAGTGAAATCGAATCTCAACCTATCAGCCGTGATATTGGATCCCTTTTGGGCGATATGCTCCCCAAGAACCCTTCGCAAGGCCTCATGGAGCAAATGCGTTGCGGTGTGATACCGAGTAGACATCAGCGAATTGTCGGCAAGGCCTCCCTTGAATGTCTTATCGGCGCCCTTCCTGGAAATTTTCTGATGTTCCCTGTATGACTCGTCAAAGCCTACCCTATCCACCGCAACGTCGTTTTCCTCAGCCAATTCCTGTGTCAATTCGATTGGGAAACCATAGGTATCATACAGATGAAATGCCTCCTGCCCGGATATGGTTTTCTTTTTCTTCCTAGTCAAATCCGCAAGCACCCTGTGGAATTCTCTATCGCCATTCTTGAGAGTTTTGCGGAACTGTGTCTCTTCCTGATTGAGCTCAGATTGAATAAAATCCCGTCTCGAAGTTAGCTCGACATAAGAGTCTTCGTATGTGCGTATAACGGAATCCGCAATTCCAGCCAAAAAATTGAAATCAATACCAATCTTGAACCCATGGCGCACACACCGTCTTATGAGCCGCCGCAGGATATAGCCCTGTCCAAGATTAGAGGGTCGAATTGCATTGTCATCACCGAGAATCATAGCTGCGGTTTTCACATGATCGGAAATAATTCGAAAAGACCTGGTGTTTGAATCATCGTCGCAGTACTGTTTTCCTGAGATGTTCTCAATCTCCCTGATAATATCAACGAATAATTCAGTTTCGAAAACCGTTTTTTTCCCCTGAAGCATGCTTATTGTCCGTTCGACACCCATGCCGGTGTCCACGCAGGGTGCAACCAAAGTCGCGTAAGAGCCATCTGGTTGCCTGTCGTATTCCATAAACACATCGTTCCAGAGTTCAAAGTATTTGCCGCAGGGACATCCGGGTTGACAATCCAAACCACATTCCACCGCACCGGTATCGTAAAACATCTCGGAATCTGGTCCACAAGGTCCTACTTTGCCGGCCGGTCCCCACCAATTATCCTTCCTTGGCAGTTTGACAATGCGTTTTTCAGGCACACCGAGCGAGAGCCAGACATTATATGATTCACGGTCAAAGGGAGTATTTTTATCGCCCTCGAATACGGTTACATATATACGCCTCTTGTCCAGGCCGAGAAAATTCCTGCCTGTTAGAAAATCGCAACTCCAGGTAATTGCCTCTTTTTTGAAATAATCTCTAATCGACCAATTCCCTAACATCTCAAAAAAAGTGAGGTGGGATGGGTCTCCAACAGAATCGATATCACCCGTTCTAATGCATTTCTGCACATTTACAAGACGCGAACCAGAGGGATGCTCTTCGCCCAGCAAGTAGGGAACAAGCGGATGCATCCCAGCCGTGGTGAACAATACGGATGGATCATTTTCGGGAATGAGAGATTTCCCGGATATCTCCGCATGATTGCGGTCAGCAAAAAAGTCTATGAACATGCGTTTGAGTACCTGGGCCTGCATTCGCCCATCGTATCCATCTGCAAGACACGATTCAAGTTATAATCACGAATATGGGCGTGAAACACCCCCCCCCAGTCTCATCCGATTAGATCGGCTTCCTCACGAATTATCAAAAAGGCTCCATCTTCTTCGCCGCGGCGCAGCCTTTCAAGAAAACTTCTAACCGCCGCGTCTGCCTCCGATCGCCTGACTGCTCCCATGATATCTGATTCTTCTTCAACAATCAGACGCCGACGCTTTGGCAGGGAGAGCCTGATGCGATCTCTGATTTCCCGTGTCTGACCCTTCATGAGCAGAGCTATCTCCCTCTCCTTCATCTCAGCTAAAATGCGCTGAAGATCTCTATCCCGCATATGGATAACGCTATCCATGGTGTAAAGCTTTTCCTTGATTTGCTCGGCAAGCACGGCATCTGTTCTCTCTAGACTATCGAGCAGGCGGCGTTCATCCGAAACATCCATGTGCCGAAGAATGTCGGCAAGAACAGATCTGCCATCGAGTTCATCGTTTTCAACTTCTCCAATATGACGAAGTTTTTCCTGTAAGGTTGATTCAACGGTATACACAAGTTCCATTGAAACCTTTCGGGCTTGAGTCATTCCAAGCACAACCTGAAGAAGCTTCTCTTTGGGTAGAACCTTAAGGAAATCAGACGCCTTGGCAGGCTCAAGGCAGCTTAATACAAGGGCCAGAACTGTAGAGCTCTCTTCCCGCAGAAGTTTTGCTAACTGCGTGAAGGAAAGATCGTTCAGGAAGGCAAACCGTTTGAGAACTGCATTCGGCACCGATTTCAGAATTATCTCCTCAGCATCCTTCTTGCCGAAGGCCATCGTCAGAATTTCCCTCGCTGTCTCTACACCTCCCCTCACCCTACGTACCTTGATATCGCTAAAGGTCTCATGGAATTCATTGAGAATGCCCTGCGCCTCCACCGAATCTATGTGTCCAATAGCTGCCATCTCCCCCGCTATTTTTTCCGCCTCATCAGATTTCAGTTTGGCCATGATGCGCGCAGCCTCATCTGTTTCCAGCAGAAGCATCAAACGCGCCGCCTTCCCCGCTCTCTTAGTTCCAGTCAGCTTGGGCAAGTTTTCTTCGAGCCAATTCTCCGTCTTGGTTTGAATTTCCGCTTTGGAGTTTTCGGAAAGGTTCTCTTTTCTTCTCGTTTCAAACTGGGCTTGATGCTTCACATATCTTCCCTTTTCTTCTCCAACTTCCGGTTTTACAACTGAAGATGCAATTTCATATAACTCGATTTTAGATTTCAATCTTCTTTGCAACTTCCCCCGCAATTTGGATCAATGCAGCCTGACAAAATTCCGCGACACCAGCATCCAAGATGCACCTAGTGATTTCTGTAGCGACCAATTTTCATTGTAATCCTGAAATTTTTTGCCTCCTTGGGTTCCAAATCGGTTGACCAGCAAGGCATGAAGAAATTCGATTGGTAGCTTCTCCTAAGCTCACCGCCTACACGATAATCCACAAAAACAGGGGAATACCATAGCTCGGCAATCTCTGATAATTGGAAACCAATCATCACACCCCTCTCCCTGTCGAAGACAGTCCACGAATTCACCCCCTCCTCACTGCCTCGCTCCTGAGCCTCGTCGACGGCGGGTTCATCAGCATTCAGAGATATCGATCTCATTTCCGCATCCTCGGCGAGGGCCAGGTTTATCTCGCTTCCCCATAAAGGGGTAATTCTTTTTTGGCCAGAATTTGTAAGCGTATATTCAACCACAAGTAAATTTCGCCGAAATGAAAATGCCTTACATATTTCCAGCGTCTCTTCTTTTCCATCCAATGCAGTGCTGCAGGCAAACGAAATTTTAGGTGGATCTCTTTCCAAATTCAGGATACGATACCGCTTGCCGGGGATCCTCCCTGGCCCACGATATGAACCCCGCTCAAAACCGGCAAGCCTCTCTCCAGGGTTCAATATATGATCAAGGAAGGCATGTCTCGAATAGGAATCATAGCCCTGTTCCACAGTTTCCCGGAGATGATAGCTTTCCCGGTACCTTGAGAAGGTGGCCAAATAATTTCGGGATACGGGTAGATAATCCAATTCGAAAAGAGCTCCGCCCACCGGATGGATATATGCGTTGAAAATCAAGCCGTTGTAGAGGTATTCCCTATTTCCGTCCATATCAAAATCAACCGAGGTAAGCGCAGCCTTGAAAATACCCTTCTCGCGAGTTGCCTTCTCCGCCTCGATAAGGGCTCTGTATGCGCTGTGTCGAAGCCGATTGCTGTAAATTCCACCACTCGGACCATGCCAATACGCGTAATGCTCCTGTCCTCGCCAGAGCTCTTCCTTTGCGTTTCTCTTCCTGTACTTGTCGCCCCTTAGCTGATTCGATAGAACCTCGACATGCATCATCTTTGCGTACAGGAGCCCGCTTTCTCTATATTTCGCAAGGAAATCACGATAGGAGGCCCTGGCTCTGTCCTGGAAAAATCCATCTGCTTCGCCGCTAAATGAATTTGGCACATTGGTCAGATCCGAGCCGCGCAGGCCAGGTTGATCTCCCCGTGACCAGTGCATCAGGGCATCGTAAGTCGGCGCGGGAATATACACCTTCTCCCTAGGCGAATCGGTACTCTTCAGATAGGATCCCGGATGCACGCATTCAAGCCAGTCCTTTGCTCCGGCCACGGCATTGAAAAAGCGCTCAAGCCATTTTCCCTCATAGCAAACCCCTTGTAAATCACCAATACCAAGCGCTAGTCCATCAAGTATAAGTGTTGCCACTACTTCACTATCCTTCTCCGTTCGCAATTTTTCAAGGTCATCTAGAATGTGCTCAGGAGGGACTCTCAAGAACTGATCCGTTAAAGAATTCATAATGGGAAAAACAAGAATTGTTTTTCCCTGGTCTTCGGCCACAACCGGTACGCTCGGACGAGTCCCCGGAATCCCCGGGAAGATCCGTTCGCTTAGAAAGACATAATTCATCCCGCTGGCACGTAGAGAGGACGCCAGGTGCATTTCCCATATCTGTTCCGAAATCCATCCGCCACGCGGGCGCTTGCCGAATTTTTTTCGCAAATAGTTTGTCATCACTTCTATTTGCCCCACCTTATCGGGAGTGGGAATCAGAGAAAGCATGGGTTCCCAGTATCCACCACTGAGCATCTCAGTTTTTTTGCGGGCTACGAGCTCACCAAGGACCATATGAAATTCCGGATGCTTCTTTTCCAACCACTCAAGCAAAGGTCCTGCATAGTAGAGAGTCGTGAGTAACTCGGGATGGTTGTAAACTACCGTTATAAAGGGCTTGAAGGCTCTTTGATAGGCGTTCTCAAACTGGATATCGGATTCCCCGGAAGGGATGGTGTTGCAGGTTCCAAAAATCATTTTAACCTTATTCATCGGCGATGCGACGGTCCTCCCATACTCGAACACTGCTCACTGAATTTTCGATATCCCTATATGCTGATTATGCACTTGGGAGGACACGCAGTTGAAGCAGCTCTTTGTTCCTTCTCATTGGCATCATCACTATATAGCAGCACAGAAAGATTGTCGGACACAGCAAAACCGGAGCCTGGGAATTTCCGCTCACAGATACGACATCCGATACATCCGGCCCGACAGTTTTTCTTTGTTGTTCTAGGCGGATCCTTTGATTTACAGGCAACAAACCACCCCGCATTTTTTGGAACCATGGTCATAACCCCGGTGGGGCAGACTGCAACGCATATTTCGCAGCCTATGCAGAGTTCGGGGTTTACCTTCACCAGGCCCGTGCCCGTGTAGCTTATCGCATCAACCGGGCAGGATTTAATACAGGAACCCAAACCAAGACATCCATATTTACATTTCTTATCCCCGTGAAACTGGCTGTATGCGGATTCACAATCGGAATAACCAAGATAATTGAATTCTTTCTCCGCAATTCCGCTAGCCCCGAGACAGGCCAATTTGGCTACCATTCGCGTAGAGATCTCACCGATTTCAGTACCCAGGAGTTTCGCAAGTAATCTCTGCGTATCGGGACCACCGGGACTGCACTTAGAAATATCAGAATCCGTTTCCGAGGCCATGGCCTTGGCATAGATCTCACAGCCCGCATAGCCGCACACGCCGCAATTCAAACCCGGCAATGCCGCGATGAGGGATTCCACCTTCTTATCACTCCTCACCCTGAGTTTGCGGGAAGTGATAGCAAGCCCGGCACCGAGAAGAATGGAAAGAACCGATGTGGCGGCAAGGGCGTGAAGCACTCGCAGGAGGTTTTCCATCGACTAACCGGTTCCCAGCAAATTTGTAAGCAGCGCCGAATCGAAGGCCATAAATGCCAGAGCCATCAATCCTCCTGAGATAAAGGCTATAGGGGCTCCTCTAAGATATTTCGGTACCCTTTCAGTATCTAGTCGCTCTCTGATGCCCGACATAAACAATAGAGCCATCAAAAAACCCAGACCGGCGGAAAGACCTGCAAGAAAACTCCCCACGGCTCCAAAATCTCTGTTTACACTGATTAATGCAATTCCCAGAACTCCACAGTTAGTGGTGATGAGGGGAAGGTATATACCCAAGGCCTGGTAAAGAGGAGGTGAATACTTTCGCACCACCATCTCCACAAGCTGAACCAAGGATGCAATCACCAGGATAAAGGTGACGGTCTGCAGAAATTCAATGTTCAAAGGCGCTAATAAGAAGTGCTCGAGTGCCCAACTTATGAGAGTAGCCAAGCTCATGACAAAGGTTACGGCAAGGCCCATACCAATCGCACTCTCGGAATTTTTTGAAACTCCTATGAACGGGCACAAACCCAAAAACTGCGAAAGCACCAAATTGCTAACAAAGGTATAGGTTATCAGAATACCGATGTAGGTCATCTTCTCGCCCCTAGCCAGCGAAAAAAGCCCTGAAGAAATCCCATTACGATCAGGGCACCCGCGGGGAGGGAGAATACCAGAACGGGGTTGTCAGCCAACACGGGAATTCGAATGAGGCTCTTATCAGGTATGATGGTTATTGTTCCAAAGCCCAGCATTTCCCGAATAAGAGCAATGGTTACAAGTCCAATCGTAAAACCGAAGCCAATGGAAACCGCATCCAGCAGTGATGCGCCAGGTGAGTGTCTGCTGGCGAAGGCGTGGGCTCGCCCCAGTATAATGCAATTCACAACAATTAACGGGATGAAAATGCCCAGGGATTTTGAGAGAACTGGAGAATATGCCTGCAGCAAAATATCGACAGCCGTAACGAGAGTTGCAATGATAACGATATAGGCCGGTATATGTATATCGTATGGTATCTGCCTACGGAAAAGGCTAACCACAAGATTGGAGCCTACAAGCACCACAAATGTGGCCGCGCTCATTCCAATTGCGTTACTTACTGTGGTAGAAACAGCCAGGGCCGGGCAAAGCCCAAGCGCCAGAACAAAGATTGGGTTTTCTTTGAGCAGCCCTTTGAACAATCCTTTCATCTCTGTCTCTCCCACTCTTTCACAGATTCAGATCCTTTTTCAAGAGCCGCAGCTATTCCGGTAAAAGTGATCGTTGCACCGGAAACAATATCCGCCCTGTCACCGAGCTCAACCTCATTCCGCGGAATCGGATTCTCACCGCCAAAACCTCTAAAAACCTCCATGTATGCGGGGTTTTCGGCTTTTTTCCCAAAACCGACAGTTTCCTTATTATCCAGCAAGCGAACCGCCATAATCGTTCCGTCGTCTTTGTAAGAAGCAAGAAGCAGCATTGGCCCCCCATATCCAAGGCCTTCTATTTCCAATATCCAGCCCCCATCATTTGATATCCGCCAGCGTCGGGAAATGCCGGGTTCGGAAACTGATTCAGGTGCCCGAGTTTCTTCTCCGTCAGAAAGAACGCTGAGCACGGCCTTCATCTCTGCTTCCCTTCTTAGGGAAATAACCGGCTCCGCAAGGCTGCTCAAAGCGGCGAGTAAGAAGGCGGCAACGGCTCCAATCAAACCCAGTTTCAGCGCTTTCTCGGTGATATCAGTCACAGCTAGATACCATAGCGCTTCGGCCTCATAAAACGATTGATGAGGGGAACCAGAATATTCATGAAGATGATTGCCAGACTGACACCCTCCGCAAGGCTGCCAAAACGCCGAATGACGAAGGTGAGAAAACCACATCCGAGGCCGAATACAATTCGCCCTGGCCTTGTAAGCGGTGTAGTTACTAAATCGGTTGCCATATAGAGGGCACCTAGCATCAACCCCCCCGTAAGTAAATGAAACAGCGTATTCCCCGTGAACAGCCCGCCTCCATACTGGATTCCATCGAAAGCCCAGATTAAAAAGGCGAAACTGCCGATAAAAGTTAGCGGAATCTCCCAGTTGAGAATTCTTTTGATCGTTAGAATAATCGCGCCGAGCACTAACAGCAACGCTGACACCTCGCCCAAAGAACCGGCCATACGACCAACAAATAAATCGAAATAGGTTCCGGAGAAACCTGCCGTTTCCAATAATTGCATCGGACCGGCCAGGGGTTCACCCACCGAATCACTCATGGCAAGACCTAGCAATCTGCTCTTCACCATCCCCAGGGGAGTGGCGCCGCTTGTAGAATCGACAAGCAGAACCCGAGGAACAGTGAATTGGGTCATTTCTGCTCCCCAGGAGTAAAAAACGAATACCCTACCCGCCATTGCGGGATTCATCCAATTAGCACCCAATCCGCCGAAACTCCATTTGACAACGGCTATCGCGAACACCGAGGCAGCAGCGGGAATGAACAGGGATATCTGGGAAGGCATGTTGAATCCAATTAGCACTCCGGTTACCACGGCACTCAGGTCGCCAAGGCTGTTTGCCCGGTTAAAGGCAAGATTCAGTAATCCCTCGGTTAGCACGGCTGAAAACACCGCTATCCCAACAACTCCCGCAGCCCTGAAGCCAAATACGTATACACTCCAGGCGAACGCCGGAACCAGTGAGATTAGCACCCAAGCCATCATCTTCCGAGTCGAACGGGATACATGAATTTGCGGGGAGGTTGAAATTAGGGGTAGTGATTTCAAGGGCTATCTCCTGGCAGTTAGACGTCTTTTACGACCCCGACCAGCCTTAAAAGCGGAAACCAGGGGTATATGAGCAGGGCAGACATAGGAACAGGCACCACATAGCACACAGTCTTCCAGACCATGCCTTGTTGCCCTGTCGAATCGCTCATGTTCGACTTCCTTGAAGATAGTGGTGGGTGAAAGTCCCATCGGGCAAACCTCAATGCAGCATCCGCAGGAAATACATGGAGTTGTGGCGGCGGTATTAACCTCATCTTTCGTAAGAGCTAGAATTCCGCTTGTTCCCTTGACAACGGGCGTATCAAGGCTGCTGAAGGCAAAACCCATCATCGGCCCGCCCATAACGAATTTCACCGGTTTCTCGCAGAGGCCGCCACATTCCTCAATTAAACTACTTACAGGACTGCCCACACGGACCCGTACATTGGCCGGGGAGGCAATGGCACCTCCGGAAACGGTAAGCACCCTCTCTATTACCGGCTTATCTCTCTCAAGAGCCTCGTACACCGAAAAAAGCGTTCCCACATTCGAGTTTATAACTCCAACCTCCAGGGGAAGCTTTCCCGAGGGCACCTCCTGTCCCAATACGGCCTCAATGAGATTTTTTTCGGCACCCTGCGGATACTTCGCCTTGAGGGGCACAACTTCAATCCCATGGGATGCTCCGGCAGCAGACAGAACTTCGATGGCATCTTGCTTGTTAACCTCAATCCCAATAATGACACGCCTGGGACTTAGCAATTTTCGGATCATCCTGATTCCCTCTATTATCTGCTCAGTTGATTCGAGTATCAAACAATGATCCGCCGAGAGATACGGTTCACATTCACATGCGTTGACCAAAAATACCTCGCAGCTATAGCCTCTTGGAATGGAAAATTTAACATGTGAGGGGAAGGTGGCCCCGCCCTGCCCCACAACACCCTTCTGCTTCAGAATTTCCAGAATTTCTTCAACTTCCAGAGATCTCCAGTCATGATTTCGTTCATGCTCCAAGGGTCGAGAAGAATCAGCATCGATTTCAATTACTGCCGCATCGGTTTTCACACCCGTTGGAAGAAGTATACTTCTGAATTCCGAGATAAACCCGGTGATGGGAGAGTGCACGGCCGCTGAAATAAGACTTGAGGGTTCGCCGATAAGCTGTCCCTCCTTAACCCTTTCGTTCTGTCTCACGGTTGGCTTAGCCTGAGTCCCGATATGCTGAAGAAACGGCACAATTGCCACTTCCGGAGGCAAGCAGGTTTTAATAGCGGTTTTCGATGCGGCACGCTTGGCATCCGACGGATGAATTCCTCCACGGGAAAATGTTCGATATCGACTCATGTGGCTCGAGTTCACCCGCCGCCAGACGGTTGAATCGAATCTCTTTCACGTGCGTTCACGCCTTCTGAGATCAATGCAAGAATAAATATGGAGAGGAAGGAGGCAGACCAAAGAATAGCCACCGAATATCTGTCCCAGCCCCATCCGTCTACAGGCTGCGCCGTAATCATTGAAACAGGGCTTGGGCCTTTTAGAGACGCAAACAGTTTTCCAACACCGCTGCCTAGTTGCACGGATAGCTGCCGCTTATACCATGCCTGATTGTATTCGACTACCGTATCCTCGACAGACTTCATTGTATTGCCCACCTGTCGATAACTTTTTACGGCAAGCGATTCGTTCATTTTCGGCAGGCGAAAGACAGCTCCGAATAAGAATCCCTCCTGGTAAGCTGCCGATGCCATCAGCAGGGAGATATCCGGCAGACTTGAGGGACTTCGATTCACACTTAGAAGCTCCATGGCCTCGATATCGTCAAAGTCCCTTGTGCTCTTTCGCGCGTATGGGAGTGGATCGTGATTAATCGAAATTGGCTCTGGAATTAGGAAGATCAAAAGAACAAGTGCCGCCAAAAGCAAAGCACCCGTTTTGGAAGCAGCAAAGACAGGGTCTTGAGGATTACCTGGTACGGATGCCCTATACTTATGCGACAGAGGAATTGGACTGAAGAGCCGATGCTCAGGATTTGGAACTCCACGTATTTCCAGCGCCATCCTTCTACGGGATTTTCCATCCTTTTCCGCATCTCTCTTCGCGGTTAATCTTCCCCCTGTTCCCGCCAATATCAAATAGACAGACTCTGACACAAGTATGGCCAATAGGGGTAAATATATTTCATCGTAGGTAAGGAAGATGGAAGCAAGCGCAGAAGCATATCCGAAGTAGATTATGATTTGATGCGCACGGGGCTTGCGTCTGGCACCCAGTGCATTTGGAGAGAGATAAAAAGCGAGGACAAGGGGAATAACGGTGTTCGGAGTAGTAAGGAGGACAAAAATCCAGAGCGGTATGACACTCACAAAGCGGACTGGACGCCTGTTCCGAGTGCTGCCAAAGAGTGTAACCAGCGTGGTCACTGAAATAAGTAAGAGGGGATTTATCAGCATCCTAACTCCACGCCAGTCCATCAATTTCCAGTCTGAAATTCTTTCCTGCCGCTCAAGAACAGCCTTGTAGTAGAATAGCCGTCGTTCGGCCCGGATGTAGACTAATGGCGCGCCGTTGGATTCAAAGAGTCTCGTAACACTGGAAATATATGGATCCCTTCTCGGATCTCCCGGTATCAGATATTCCTCAAGTTTTGTCACACTGAAGCTTTCCAGCTCTGGTATGGCCATATATGAGACCTTGGCCGAGACTCCGGAAATCACTTCCTCCACACCCATATCCCGCAGTGCTTTTTCAACCTCTTCGATATCCGCTTTGGAATCAAGCTTCAAAATATACCAATCAGGCCAGTAAAGGGAATCCTCATTCCCGAAAATAGATACCGCCAAGTACAAACTCACAATCAAGAATACCGACAGAAGCATCCTGAATCCCAGCACATTCAACCCAGCATCACGAAGGAAGTCACTGGCAGACACTCCCATCCTTTCTACCGGAAGAATCAAATTCTGTCAAGACACTCATCTAGAGTATCAATGGGGCACCGGGCCCCCTCCACCACGCGTGCCCTGTTGTTATGAGAAACTGGCACCAAAGATTGAAAATGCACTATGAGGTATTTTATGTTACGATGGCGGTATTGATGGATGTAGAATACAAAACCTCCCCACGCCGACGAGGAATTAAGGAGCTCGTCCGGCACTTAGTGAGCAGGGTAAGAGTAATTGCCTTAGTGGGGAAGAGCGGTACAGGTAAGAGTTTTAGAGCCAAATTAATGGCCGAAACCTACAAAGTAGACTACATCATCGACGATGGCCTCCTGATTCAGGGAAACAGCATTGTCGCTGGAAAATCGGCAAAAAAAGAGCCTACATACATGCATGCGGTTCGCACGGCCCTATTTGACGATCCCCATCACCGAAATGAAGTAATAAAGGCCATAAGCTCACGTCGGATTAAGCGTATCCTGATTCTGGGAACATCGATAAGAATGGTAACGCTGGTATCAGAGCGCCTTGATCTCCCACCTCCCTTCGAAGTGCTGCAGATTGAGGAAATCAGCACCAAATCAGACATGGACAAGGCTAAAAAATCACGAGATGATCAGGGTGAACACGTAATCCCGGTACCCGCCATTGAAGTGCAGCGCGATTATCCGAATCTGATTTCGAACTCCATAAAAGTATTTGTGAAAATAGGCCGTGGTTTTAGTTCAAAGCAAAGAAAAAAGCACAAAGTGTATGAGAAATCGATTGTGCAGCCAACCTTCAATGAGAGGGATAGGGGAACGATAGTCATAAGTGAAAATGCAATAGCCCAAATGATTGCTCATTGCGTTGACGAATTCGACGAAACCCTCCTTATCCGAAGGGTAAAAATTCGAAAATCGCGGGGTGCATACCAGCTACGGGCGGAGGTTAAAATCCCTTTTGCAAATAAGTCCACTGAAAACCTCCAGGAACTCAAGACGTATGTGATGAATAGGATCGAAAAATTCACCGGAATAATGATAGGTAAATTTGATCTCGTAATAGGGGGTGTATCAAAACCAAACTGGATTTCAGAAAAATTCAGGACTCCAGAGGATCAAACTGAACTTAAATCCAATCCCGGGGATTAGAACGAAGCGTTATACTATCAACTTATACCCCATTCCTAAATAAGCAAACTCCCCGGTCTATGGGAATCCGCAACGCGTGTGGAGTACAGAGCCGCACAGCACCCCCTGCCGTAGTTGAAAGATTCCCAGTCACATCCCGAGGACAAAGGGTGCACCGCCTTCTGGGCGGCGCCGGGCTCGAACCAGCGACCCCGTGCATGTCAAGCACGTACTCTAACCAACTGAGCTAGCCGCCCTCTCCCGGCATTATAAACAAGCAATATGCTAAGTTACAAGACTCGGTTCGATTTCGGCTAAACCGCTAAGAAGCCTCCTCGGCATCTTTGTGCTGCTTCTGCTCCTCGATGTAATACAGCACTTCTTTGTCGCCCAGCCGCAGCAATTCGGCCTTCTGCCGCTCTTCTTCCCGTTCTTTCAAGATGCCCCAAATTCCCTCATGGTCCAAATCCACATCGAAGCCCTCTAGCACGGCCTGATCGTATATAACCACTATATCCTTAACGTATACCAGAAAATCCCCACCTTCCTGCTCCGCATCCCGGTAAAACTGTAAACTATCTAAGGCTATCGATGGGGCAAGTCTGGGATAGAGTGGACGTTTTTTGACTTCCCTATCTCTGACATCAGTGATGTAGTTCGGGTTCACCCAGGAAAGTTCTCTCCAGCCGGTGAATTCAAGATGGCCGAGTGGAATCTGCTGGGTTTCGCCATTCTCGTTTCGCAAAATAACAGCCGCGCCCATCGGGTAGTTCAAACCATGAACGTTCACTTTGACTTCCTTGATAACGCCTACGTTCTGAAGTACGCCAAATCCGACAAACTGCTCACCCCTGGACGCATTCTCCGCAGAATCACTGGTAGTGGCATACATGGGAATCTCAAATGGAGGCTTCACCCATGCATAAGAGTTGAACGCTCCCGTTGGATAATGCACGCGCACCGCCATCACCTGATTACCGGCAAACTGCGACGAATTGTCCCCAACTGTGGCGGCACGTATCTGGGAGAGTCTTTCAGTCGTAGTGGTTTCAGATGAGCTGGAAAAGCTCACATCCCAATTCGGAACATATAGGGAGGTGTTCATAGCAGCCTTATCTTCTTCGGTGAATCTAGTGCCCGCAATCGAACTGTAATCCCACAGTGTTGCCTGATGCTGTCCCTGATAGTCGTCCACAAGCTCGCTGAAATCGATCAACACGCCTTCCTCAGCGAGGACCGCTCCGCTTACAATCAAAACAACGGCCAGGAAGATGAAAATTCTTCTCATTTGAGGCTCCTTTGCATTCATTTATACCTAAGTAAGAAATATAACAGACATGGGAGAAAGCTTTCAATAAGAATCATCCGATTTTTCAGTTTTCTCTCACTCCCAATCCGTCTCAATAATCGGCATCGACCTACATAACATATAGTGATTTATTGACCTGCTGCCCTTCTATCGTGAAAACAATTTCCTCAATTCCGGGGAAATTGAACTTTATGTTATGCCCTATGTTTTCAAAACTCTCATCGTAGCTTATTGGGAGTTCTTCCTCGGTATCGAGAACCTGACTGCTGAGATCAATATAAGCGTTTTTTCCTATGACGGCTATGTTGTTGATTTTGGTTCCCCTGGCGACTGTCCAGGTAAGCTCAAGGCTTATTGGTCCAAGAAAAAGTTCTTCGAGAAAAACTGTCAATTGCTCTTCAATGTCCTTCCTCAGGGGAATGCCTCTACGCTCGGCACCGATCCTCGTGCCGGCGTTATCCGGATAGTAAAAAATCCTTCCTTCATACGGCGGGCGAAAGAGCATGTATGCGATTACCGACAGTACAAAAGATATGATAAAAACAGCGATTAAAGCGGGGGGAGCAATCAAATTTCGGAGCAGCCTGTCAGTCAGAATGCAATCTCCCTACTCTCAAAGTAGTTCACAAAATCAACTATACCACTATAGATAGCGTTTGATATCTTTCTCAAGTAGTCAGGTTGTCTCAGTCTTCTGGCCTCGTCCCTATGGGTAATAAAGCCTACTTCCACCAAAACTGATGCCATCCTCGCGTTTCGTACAACGAACCAGCTTTCTTCCCGCCTCCCGCGATTGGGAATATCCGGCCCGAGATTAAATCCAAAATGGCTCAGTATCATATCCGCCAGTCTGATACTCTCGTGGGTGAACTCGGCTTCCCAGAGGGTGTTGACTATGGGGGCTATTTCGCTTCCCCCATCTCCAAGGGCTTTGAAACCTACAAGCGTTCTGCGGTAGTCTTCGGGCAAATACCACACTTCATAGCCCGAGGCAAAGGGATTGAGTGAGGCATTCGCGTGTATTGACAGGTATATCATCCCCTCCTGAATCCCAAGTTCAACTCCATTGGCAAGAGCGATTCGCTCTTCCAGAGAGGGATAGACATCGGAATCTCGGGTAAGCATCACTTTTTTATCGGGATACTTCCTTTCCAGGACATCCCTCACACGCAGGCTGATTTCCAACACGATGTCCTTTTCATTGAGTGAATATTCCATACCGTCAACGGGCCATTTATGGACGGCCCCGCTATCACGTCCGCCATGACCTGGATCAATCAGGATGGTACTGAGATGATAGTTACTGTTTCCCTGGCCGGCAGGGCTGAAAATATCAATGATTCTATTGGCAGCCTCGGAAGAGAAAACCAGACGTCCCTCCGTTTCCTCTATGACTCCCGCTTCGATAATTTTTTCGCCGTTTAACACTATCCAGGATAAGCCGGGACGGAAGGCCGCAGTAATCTCCCCGCGGCTTAAAAGACCCTGCCCCAAGTGTGGATTCCAGCGCAGCTCGGCGCCGGTCTGGCGCAGGAGATTTTCCAGGGAAACTTCCTGCGCGTTCGCGCGCAAGACAACCAGGGCAACGACAAGAATCCGAAGGAGGTTTCTTTTACTAACAGCGTTTTTCAAGATACCACCTTACTCCGCATAGTCCTCCTCTGATAAGTGCCTTCCAGAAATCAGACAGGATATTTGTCCTGCCTATGGACCTTGATAGAAGCGGTAATGTCACTATTTTCTTCTCACTGACGAGTATAGAGAGGATTTCCGAAATACTGCGGCCCGTGTAATCCCTGACTGAAGATGGGGGGGGAAGATATATTTCGGGAGGAAGGGGGGGACTCCCTCTTGAAGGCCGAGGAGGATTTACGTGCCAGAGATCTCTTAAATACCCTGAAAAACTACCTGAGTTGTCCTGGCTTAAATCGAAGGCATCCGGCGGGAAGTCAGTGTCCTGATCAAGATAGATACCAGTGCCCGAATCTTCTAAGCTCAGGTTGATCTTAATCCTGCGAAGAGCACAAAGAGCGCGCTCATCGGCCCTGTCATGACTGTTCCCCGTGGCAATTACATTACCTATTTTCTCAACATTGCTGCGGGGGAAATTCACCTTATCGCCCTTGCCAATCCTGAAGAAAAGATTCCTCACCCCCGGGAGCCGAGCTGCCTCTTGCACACCTTCAATGGCAGATATTGTTCCGTCGATTGCAATAAGAGCACGTTCAGCGCAAATCAGTTCCAGATTCGCTTCAGGAACACCAACCCTCATGCCGAGAGCGAGACGGATGGCGCCTTCAGTCGGATGAACTCCGCTAGAGTAGGGATAGGTGTAACCTGACATGAAGCCTCCTGATAACCGCGCGGCAATTTCGCAAACTACCGCCCCCTGAGGGCTAAGCTTGATATCACCCTTGGCGGCACCGTGACTCAGCCCAAGGGCCCTTATTCCCTTTTCAAAGACATCCCATAGAGCAGCCTGTTTGCGTATGGGGAGCCTTGATGGAATCGTGTGACCCATCTCAATGAAATGCGGTGGGTAGCGTATGTGCCTGTCGGCAATACCGCAGGGAATTACCCTGCCATTCTCCACCAAGGCATCAAGACTGAATTCCGGGCCCTCAATCATGCTCTCAACCAGCACGCGTTTGGCTCTGGAATATCTTCCGGCAAATTTGACTGCCTCCGGGAGTTTTTCGACTTTGTCGATTCGCTGGACACCGCGCGAGCCCATGTTGTCCACCGGTTTCACTACCCAGGGCGAGGGCAGGTGCCGAATTCTTGTGAAAACATCATCGGCGGAGTCTATTTCCGCAAACGGGGGGGAGGGAACTCCGGAATTCTCAAAGCCTCTTCGCATCTGGGCCTTGTCACTGGCGCGAGTGGCAGCGGCAAGGCTATGACCAGGAAGCCCGAAGTTCTCAGCAATGAGCGCAGCGGCCACGGAAAAATCTGTTCCGGCAGTGAAAACCGCATCCAGTCGTCCTTCCCTGTGAAGACGGCGGGCAGCCGCCAGGAGACCTTTGCTGTCAATTAGGTTTATGTGAAGGAATTCATGGGGAAGATGACGTCCCTCCGCCTGGGAATTGCCGTCGGCAGCAATTACATGCAGACCCATGGAACGGGCTGTTTCCAGGGCTGGAATTTGCATTCGACCGCAGCCCAGTATGAATATCGACTTTGACATCGCCGCTCTCCTTTGTCGCATAAATTTCGAACGTGTCCCCAAGCCGAAACAGGCGGCTTAGGAAACCGATTATCCCTAGCAATGGTTTATTGAGCCTGATGCGGGGAATAATGCGTTCGGGATGATGCCCCGTGATACGGGTCTTATACACCCTAAATCCGTGTTTCGCTAGCAGGCGGCGTGCAAATTTGGGATTCCAAATGCTGTAGTGATCTATGGGACTGTTTTCCAAGAATTTCCTTAGGGAACGACGGCCGGAGATGCCTCTGCCATTCGGAGTTGATAGCGCAAGGATACCGCCAGGCGATAGAAGCTGGCTTATTGCCCTCAAGGCCGCCTCCAAATTTGGGAAGTGTTCGATGATGTACCAAAGAGTGATGATTTCGTACTGTTTAAGCGGAAGCGCATCAATTAGTTCCTCGCTCGGGAAAAAACCTGCCTGTGCTTTGATGCCCAATTTCCCTTTGACGTATTCTATTGCATCTTTCGAAGCATCCGTTCCGTAGGGTCGGTAGCCACTCTCCCTTGCGGCTACCAGAAAGGGGCCGTAGGCACAGCCAATGTCCAGAAGATTCATACCCCTTCGGGCCCGCAGAGAGATATTTCGGAGCCTCGGAAGGGCCATAAATTTGATGTGCTCGAAATCCTCCAGGTAGCTTCTACCATATTGCTGTTTATATTGCTTCCCAAAGTACTCGGAGGTGTATTTGAAAGGTGGGGCAAAATTGTAGAGCCCGATGACACCACAGTTGGGACAGAGATAGTAAGTTTTTAGGGCAAACCTTGCTATTACAGGTGGGAGAAGGAATTCGCAGGCGCAGCAGCGGGGAGAAGGCACCTCAAGTGAGCTGAGTAATTCGACGATGCCACAATGAGAATTTCGATCAATATGCCGATTCCCGATTGTGCGCACGGTATCGCGGAGTACTGACTGTGATTTCATCATTTTTTCAAGCTGCACGATTTTCCGCTCAGGTAGAGAGCCGTCCAACGTGTCTATGCATCCGATGCTTGGGATTTTCATCTTTTTGGAGAGCTTGGCATGATACCTGGTTGGTTCAACCGTGATAACCGGGATTCCGGCGGAAATGGCCTCCCATGCAGTCAGTCCGTAAGAACAGATTAGCAGGGAGTATGAGGCAAGTCGTGCTTTGAGATTATCCTGATGATGAAGGATTTCTATATCCCGGTGGAAGGCTCTCTCAGACGTATTGTCAGGAAGGACAACCTGAACCCGTGATGGATCTATCCCTATTTCTTCTACGATGCCGGAGGCGACTCGAACGCAAAGTCCTGCAGGATCATCGAAGCCAAAGCTTATCAGAATTGACCCTCGGGGATTTGCTTTAACGGAGAGAGGTGGAAGGTTGAGGAAACTGGTTGAACTTTGATTAGCCTCGCTGTCTCTGGGGCCGGGAATGGCATCGACTACGAATGGGGCAACTCCGCGAGCCGGGCCGGAATCATCCAATAAGAGAGGAGTGATACCACATTGGGCCCAGGGAGTCAGCAGGGCCGAGCTGCTTTCACGTTGATCGAAAACAGCTAGAATACCCGAGGATCGGGAGGGGAGCTGTGCTCCGAATATATGGCTTTCAATCTTCAAAACGGAGCTGACTCCTGCATTGAGTATCCTGGAAGCAAGCAATGTCTTAGAACTGGGAAAGCTGGGAATTTCCCGTGCCCACTCCCGAGATTTTTTGACATCGGGGCGGCTGTCATCAATAATAATTGCGCTGGGAGCATCAATTTTGGCGATTGTTTCACATGTACGCCTCATATGGCCCGAGCCATGCTTGTGACGACTCAAGGGAAGAAAAATAAAGGCATCAGCCGGCATTCTTATTCCTCCGTCTCAAGTATGGGATAAGGATGTCAAGATCAATCGGCTCTCCTCTATAGAGCTCGTCAAAGATTTCTTTAAGAAATATGTAATCTTCCTGGGTGTCGAGAGTAATTCTGCTGGAATCTCGGTACTCGGGCCGCACGGCGGGAGTTTGAATTTTGTATCTTTGGGGACGCCTGTAGATGAATGGCGCCACATGTTCGCGCTCAAATCTGTCGATGGCTTCATGATAGGCATCTTCCAGGGCCTGAGTTTGGATTACTTCCACTCCAGCACCCAAAGGGATCTGTGTGAAGGCGGAGTAATCCGCTCCGCTTCTTGCGGCGAGGCTGAGGGAGGATTTCGCGATCATACCGGACAGCAGGGGGTTGTCTCCGGTGGCGCGAAGAATAAGCCTGCTTCGGTACTGCCTCGCCGCAAGAACAAAGCGAGCTAGAACATCCTCTTTGGGTCCGATGAACAGGTTCCAACCGGCATTCCGTGCAATTGGCAGAAGCTCGTCTTTGGAGTTATCGGTGGTAAGCAAAACCCGGTGACTGGCCGGAACTGTATTCAGGGCGCGCATCGTATGTTCTACCGCGCACAGTCCTGCCAGATTGAGCAGTGCCTTTCGGGGAAGGCGGGTGGAATCGAGGTGTGCCTGAAGGAAAATGGATGCCTCGACAGGAGCCTTTTTAGTCACTCCAATCCCACAGCTCGGTGAGCTCGGCAGCGTCTCTCTTGAAACGATATCGATTCACCCGCATCCAATGTCTTAGTTCTCGTATTTGGCCGCGCACGGCTCTAAGGCTCAAACCCGCCGAAAACAGCAAGGACCATATCAGGCGAACTGGCAAACTTGCAAAATCTCCATCCCTTCTAATCGCAAGATTCTTAAGATAAAAACGCAAATATCCAATGCCCGAACTCAAATCCTCCATATGCAATTCGTCCAGGTAGGAAATCTTTAACGACAGGTAGGTTCTTATTTCCTCGCCCCAGAGCCAGGCTCGCATTCCATAGTCTAGTTTTTGCCACCAGCTTTCTTCTATTTGAGAATCGAATCCTCCTATGCTCTGATGCCTTGCCTTGTTGTATATCCCAGTGTAGTCCCAGGGAATCAGGCTGGGTGTTCCGTTTTTCTCGGGAATTCGCGGCTGCGTATCGAAGATGCGCCTGGTTCCGATGACGGGGCCTATTGATGTGGGGATGATTTTCCCCTGCCTATCTGTGAACACCGGTGTGGTGCAGAGTATCTCAGTCAATTTCGGAAATGACACGGATATGTTCGCTTTCATATCCCCTTGCAAAGCATAGATATACTCGCTACTGGCCTCTCTTATAGCGGTGTTTATCTGAGCACCGATCGTTGATTTCCGAGCAAATACCAGGAATTTGAGGTTTGCATACTGCCTGCTTAAGGATTCCAGGTTATGGGAGGCAGGGCTCTGTTCTACGGATAAAACCTCCGCGGAGCCAAGCGAGCATATTTCCCGAAAAAGTGTGCTGCGATACTGATGAGGACCCCGATTGAGGAGGAGGATTGCGAGGTTTGGTCTATCGGCTGAGTGTAAGCGGTTCCGTGAAATTCCACCTCCAAGAACCGTGTATGAACCACCATCGTTTCCGGTCGCGTTAGAAATTGAAAGTATAGTACTCATCACAAACGGCGCAGGGTTCCGGATAGCTGCCTGCAACATGTTCCCTGTATAGAGCCTCGCCGGCGGTCCAAATCTTCTCAATATCATCCTTGAGAGCATTGCCCAAGACGATTTTTTTCCGCATATCCTCACGACAAATGGGCACAGTTCCATCAAGAAGTATGGGCATGTCTCGCTTCAAATGCCAGCATGGAAAGCGCTGGAGAGGGGAAAGATTGGAAGGCTGCAGCTCGGGAAGATAAGCCGCAAAGCTACTATACTTTTGTATAATCGTCTGTGCATTCTTATTCTTCCAGCTTTGATGAAATACCCGAAGATGCTCTTCGTTGTCTTTCATCCGAACAGCCTGAACCCAGCAGCTACTCCCGAAGAGATTGACAAGAACCTCGGCCGTAGCCTCGGCTTCTTCTCGCCTCTCCCCCCGAAGTTTTTCATAAAGGACTGGATCGGCGGCATCCAGGGATGCTATCCACATGATGCGTTTCCTATCGACCTTGAGGGCTATGTTTTCCAGCATTTCATGAGACCACCCAATAGCGGATGTCTCAATTAGCAGGCGCGTTTGGGATGAGGCTGGGCCTAATGCGATATCGATTAGCTCCCTTATATCCGGATGGGAGGAAGGTTCGCCCCAAAGCGATAATCCGATTACTGCATCCGGTACGAAATCTACAATTTTTTTCCGCAATTCGGCAAATTTAGCAGTTTCGATGTGGGTGCTGCCCCTTCTTGGATCGCCGTGATGCTTGGGGAAAGGGCAGTATGAGCAGGCCTGCGGGCAGTGATCCGTTATCTGGATGGGCAAAAATGCGGGGATATCACGGAGCAATAGCTGACTTTTAGGAATTATTTCGCATAGGGATTCGGCATCTCTGCCGCCCTGCTTATAGAGCTTATTGGCTATGTTCAGATTGCGCCTTGTGTCGCAGGTTATGGAAATGCGTTCCATCCTCATGTCTTTTTTTGAAAGATGGGTTTCAACATTGAAGGAATTGATATCCTTTCTCAGCACTTCAAAAATGCTGTCACGGGCCGGGGGGAGATGTCTGTTTTCCGCGTAGGGAATCAGTTTTCCCGGGAGGGCGGAGGCCAGAATCTCTGGAGCCATTCCAAGTGGATATCCATCTGCGAATGTATAATCGGCATTGTATTTGTAGTGCAAATCCCAGAGTGTCTTACTCAATTTGGGGTCTATTAGGGGGCTATCGCCCCAAACATAGAAAAGTGCATCGAGAGTGTTTCCATTCGGATTGGTTCTGGCGGCAACTTCCAAGGCCTCAATCAAAATTTTGTCTGTCCAATTCGATCTGCGTATTATTCCCAATGGGGCAGAGAATTTATCTGCTGATTCCTGCTGGATCTCGACTGCATCCTTCGGAATCTCCGCCTCGTTATCGGCAAGCAGTATCACGCCGGCAATTTGGGGTATTGAATCTGTCCAGAGAATAACTCTTTCGAATGCCGACGGACCGCCAAAAATCGACTCATAAGCCAGAGAGGAAATACCCGCAATGTTGATGACTGCCAGATTGCTCATGCCTTCGCATTTCTCCGGTTCCGTATTTCGGCGGCTGGGATATGCACTCGCGTCCAAGTATTCACTTTTCATGCGCCAAAGCTTGATGAGCCGCGACTCTTCAAATTACCATACTAGGCTTAATGGTGACCAGTCGGAATCACAGATATTGCTTCATTGCACTCCTTCCATTGCCAATCCTACTGTTAGTTTCACTCTCCTGTTCAAGAGAAATACCTGTTGAACGAATTCTTCGAAGGATAAATTTTGAATACACTTTGGATGAGGAGGGGGATTTTCGGGTAAACGTTAGGCTTGATGACGGAAGAGAAGCCATAGTGGGTATCAGTTCTGTTGTAGTTGGTAAGGAAATTCGAGTGCGCAGTATGTGGTCTGTGGCCGGAAGAATTCCGGGGAAACTGCCTTACGGACTTGCTGAAAACCTCTTGGCCGATGTCTGGAAATCACGAACCCTGGGAGGTTGGGCCTTGGCAGGCGTTACATCGGATGGAAGACATGTTCTGGTTTACGTAACGCGTATCCCGATATCCTCTTCAGTCCGAGTGTTCAAGAGTGCTCTAGTGTACACGGCGAAATCGGCAATCAACCTCCGTGAGGCTCTTTCGCATCTGGAAGAGAACGCGGTACCATGATGGGGAATGGCAAACTCACCTCGGCGTCTGATTTCCATATCTTTCGAACGGTTTCCCCATTGCCGCTGACTTAAGGAGAATTCAGTGCCTGATAGAACTGGCAACTTGAGAATACTTTCTGTCACTGAGCTTACAATGGCCATCAAGGGGCAGCTTGAAAACTCCTTCCCCCTGGTTAACGTTGAAGGTGAAATATCGAATTGCAAACTTTCCGGCACAGGGCATGTTTACTTCACTCTGAGAGATTCAGGAGCGGTTATTTCCGTGGCCCTGTTTCGAGGCAAAGCTCTGGGAGTGAAAACCAGGCCGGAAAATGGGATGACGGTGGTAGTTACCGGAAAGATTGATGTGTATCCACCGCGCGGCTCCTACCAACTCATAGCTGTTGACGTATGGGCCACTGGCCGCGGGGTATTGCTTGAAACCCTCGAACAGCGAAAGGAGGCACTGGGTTCCGAAGGGCTGTTCGATCAGTCACGCAAAAAACCCCTCCCTTTTTATCCGAGAAGCGTTGCTGTTATCAGTTCTCAAACTGGGGCGGCATTGCAGGACATCCTTCAGGTTCTGGCCAGACGTTCGGCCGCCCCAAAGATCAATATTCTACCTTCCCTGGTTCAGGGATCTGAGGCGGCAGAGACCATTGCTACTCAGATAAGAAGGGCCTCGGTCTACAAATTAGGAGAGGTTGTGATTTTGGCCAGAGGCGGTGGCTCTCTGGAGGATTTGATGGCATTCAATGAGGAGGTTGTTGTCAGAGCAATCGCTGATTGCCCGATTCCCCTGATAAGCGGTGTGGGTCATGAAACTGATGTGAGCCTTGCAGATCTCGCGGCAGATGTTAGAGCGGCCACACCGTCAGCCGCTGCCGAATTAGTAAGTGATCGCTCAGAGGACCTGCTCCTCCGTGTTAGGGGACTGATGAAGAATATCATCTGGGCGATTCAAGCACATCTTAGCACCATTGGCCCGCGCCTGGGCAAGTTAAGTGTCACCGAACTGGCGGGGGCGGCCAGTGTGCGCCTCAACGAGATATTACGCAGAAGCGATGAGGCATGGGAGTCTACGGAAACAGCCGGCAGAAACCGACTTATCGAACTCAGACACAGATTGGAACTTATGACACGTACGTTAATCGACTCGTCTCCGAGGGCCATCCTGAAACGGGGTTTCGCATGTGTAACAAGAAATGGTATCGGCATTGACGATTCAGCTCAGCTCACAAGAGGGGATAGGATAGCGCTAAGATTTGCCCGCGGGGGGGCAGATGCAGAAATTCTTGAGACAAAATTGGAATGAGGAGAAGCAATGAAGGCATTTGAAGAACGTTTGGCTCATCTGGAAGATCTGGCCGCAAAGATACGCGACAGGAATGTTCCCCTGGAGAAGGCCATGGCAATGTTCGATGAGGGTGTCGAACTGTCAAAGAGTCTAGAGAAGGAACTCCAGAGCTTCGAAAGAAAGATTGAGATTCTCTCGAACGAACCCCCGTTGGATGGAAATGGCAAGGCGGAATTCAAACCCTTCTAGTTTCTTTGACTTGCCGGCAATTGTATCCTATCGCCGACATCTATTCCACGGTCCTCAAACCACCCCTGGTTGACTTCCAGGGCATATCGGACATTTCTACTTGATTGAATGGGGTTGAGACTATGAGGCTCCATATCCCGAATTTCTCGTATAACTCCATCGGAAGCGATAAATGCGATTGAAAGCGGGAGCACAGTGTCCTTCATCCAAAATGTCAACTTTGATTCCTTTTCGTACACGAACAGCATTCCTCGATTCTGTGCCAGTTGTTTGCGGAACATCATCCCCCTGGCACGCTCTTCATGATCATCAGCTATTTCGACGCTCAACCTGTACCCTGAGACATACATATCCTCTCTAGACAGAGCTTTCACCCTGCAACTCGGTAACGATACCAAGAGCATGGTTATAAGGATAATTCGAGCGCAGATTCGGGTGGTATTCCTCCCCCCGCAAGGATTTTGCGCGCCGCAAAAGCTGGTATTGATTTTAGAATTCACTGAGAAATTCGCCGCGCGCCTGGGCCAGCCAGGCCTTCCGATTGAGAATCTCATCCGAAGCCATGCTAAATGCGGCCCTGTCTAAATACTTCACGGTTAAAGGTTTTTCCATTGTCAGTCTGGTGTAGGTATCCTCCCAGATGATCTTGCTCGGACTCAGATCCGAAGGTGTCCCATATTTGTCTTCAAGCGTCGAGTAGACAGTGTACCAATCAAGCCTTTGGGGATTTAACTCAAGGGCTATGACGATTAACGAATCCTCCTCAAACTGGAATAAAGCTCTGCTGATGAAGAGAAATCCCTCAGTATCTATCACGGATGCACGCGGACGCTGAAGCAGGCTTACATCAGGGTCACCCCGGTAGTTAAACCAGTTATCCTGCTCAAGATCATCCTTAACTTCGTTTGAACTCATCCCGAGGGAGAAGCTTCGATAGGTGCGAGAAATATCAATCCTATCTTGGTCATTCATATCCAGGGCTTGGGGGGCAATTTTCGTGGGGGAAATGAGAAACAAGCTGCCTATCACAGAGATCCCTGCAATTCTCAATCTTACTGTAAACCTCCATCTCCTGGCTTGAATTGCGGTCATTAGTTATTGTATCGGTTATTGGGATGTTAGAAGATAGCTTTCACGGTTGAAACACAAGCCTACCAAGTACATGATTGTTACATGCCAACCAATTCCCGGGGATTAATCATTCTTTCTGTTCTTATGCTGCTTGCCGGAAAAGTCTTCGGCGACAGTCCCAAGGTTATCCAAATCAACGAGTACAAATCATGGAACTATACCCGTCACCCACGAATGGAAGAAGAAGATTATCGCAGACAGCGATTGTTCGAATATCAGCCTGGCTTGGAGATAATCACCGATGTGGATGGTGTCAGAATTCTGCTCTCTGACGAGGAAGTTGGCCGAACGCCTTGGGAGCAAAGCAATCAGGAACCCGGCCTATACCAGGTTCGATTGATACTTAGGAGCTTTGAATTAGGCGCATTTCCGGTGACTGTTTATAGCGATCGGCGCACTGTGGCTACTATAGCAATAGGGGAGCCGGAAGGCACATTGATATTGAGGGACATGCCGAGTGGGGCGGAAATAGAAATCGATGGGGTGCCCTACACTGGAAATGAAATTTCGCTAAGGGCAGGCAAGCGCCGCTTAAGAATAACTGCCTTCGGCTGGGAGACTAACGAAGCGGTGATAGAAATCTCACCTGGCAGAAGGGTTGAATGGCACTACAGTGGAGCACGGAAAACCTTTGAATTTGGAGAATTCAAAATCGTTCCGAAATCACTTCCGCCGAATGATTGGCGCGGATTTAGAATCAACTGGATAGCGAGTTCAAGCGGGCAGGTTAAACTTAAAATCCTAGGCCCCGGAAACGAGCTGATAACCGAGATACCGCTAAGAATTTCAACTCCGCAAGGCTCAATAAACTGGAGGCCGATGAAAGAAGACGGCAATGCATTAGCAGACGGCCGATACAGAATAGCTGCAAGCGGTATTGGCAGGAACGGTTCAAGCGGCATCTCAACAACGTCGCTAATCATTGACTCCCGATTTCGGCGTGAGGCCCGTCTTATGCAAAACACCCTGCCTGGTTTGCTTTACGCCCCTGGTACATCTATGCTCCCTCCGGGAGTCTGGCAAACTGCCACAGGAATTGCTGCGAGCATTGGCAATCCTGCTGCCTCCAGTGAATTCCCGGTGACAGCAGGATTTAGAATATCCCCGGCTAGCAGATGGGAGATCAGCGCAAGATTCGGTGTGAGGGTGCGCAACGCTTTCGATGCCGCAAGTATTCACACGTCTCTATCCGGTTCGTGGCGAATCAATCCAAAACCGGGACCATTAGAAACTAATCTGGCACTGCTTTTTTCCCACGATGGTCTTACCTCCGGATTCGGTCGCATACCCCAAACTAATTCCTCTATGATTCTTCCGGGGTTCCATCTCCTAACTCCAATGGAAATCTCCTTCGCTCACTGGAATCTGATTCTTTCACCGACTATCTCCCTTACCTTTGTGGGTCCGGACAATGAAAACTGGCGATTAGCGAGTCCGGTTCGAACCGTCCAATCTCTTAGCCTGGGAGCATATCATGAGAGTGAGCAATTCATGGTAGGACTCTCTACGGCATTCAGAGGACCGGATCTCCCAGGGGGTTTCCTTGACTTAGCACTCCTAAGCGGCTTGGAAGGGCGATTCGATCTCCCGGGGGACGCATCATACCTGGCCGTATTCATTGGCGTTTGCTACCTCAATGCGGATCCTGTCGCCAGCGTCGGTATCGAATTGGGTTTAACCGGCTAGAAGCGATATCTCATCAGTTTTTTTGCTCACCTATTTCCCATTTCCTGAGCATATGCTCAAGAGAAACTCAAAGAAGACTGCCATTTCGAAAACATACGAAACTCTCAGTTTTAACTTGGGTTATCCCGGGTCTGGGATTATTAGATTTGGAGGATATCGGATTCGAACCGACGACCTGTTGATTGCGAACCAACCGCTCTGGCCAACTGAGCTAATCCCCCGATGGCAGTGTGATTATATCCCAGGCTAATCACTATTCAATATCTTACTACAAAGTCCCTGTATGTACCCAACGGAGCGAGTGGGCCGCCATGCAGTCCACGAACCAGAGCCCCTGGAGGACCCTCCCTCAACGCCTTTTCCAATTCGTTCAAAGCTTCTCTTTTTCCCTTGGCCCACACCTCAACGGTTCCATCACGCCGGTTCCTAACCCAGCCAACAATGCCTAAGGTCCGCGCCCGATGCATAACGAACCATCTGTAACCAACTCCCTGAACTCTGCCGCTTGCAATGTAACTTCTAGTCTCGATATCCATCGTTGTTCTGTTTCCTGCCTGATTCTAACACCAAAGCCGCGCTCATCTTTGCCGCAATACTGCCTGAGGATGCTGAACTTTCCCGAATTAAGACAGCATAGAAGCTCCAAAGAGAAGACAACCGCTATTTCTACATAGAATTCCGGCGTGTTGCAGGGGGGCCCAAGTTGTAATCGCACCGATGCACTTTGAGGTACTATGCTGCCAACTCTACCGTTTGGAAAACTGGAATTTCTTCCTGGCGCCGGGTCGGCCATATTTTTTTCGCTCTACCATACGCGCGTCCCGCGTAAGAAAGCCGTTGGCCTTTAAGGCGGGACGATTTGTCTTGTCAAGCTCCGCGAGCGCCCGCGCAATGCCGTGTCGCGCCGCGCCGGCCTGTCCGTTGATACCGCCGCCCCGCACTCTGATGAGAATATTCAGTTTTCCGTCATTCGAGGTAATAATGAGGGGCTGTCTCACCTGTTTTCTGAGGGCGTCGGTTCTAAAAAAGTCATCAAAATTTCTGCCATTAGCCCTAATGCCGGGAGCGCCCTCTCGAACATACACTCTGGCAACTGAGGTTTTTCGACGACCGGTTCCTCTGGAAAGTACTTTGACCACAGCTACTCCTAAAGCTCCAAGGTTTCGGGTTTCTGTACCTGGTGAGGATGTTCCTTACCAGCATATATCTTGATGTTGCCATAGAGTTTGTTTCCCAGAGGACCACGGGGAAGCATGCCCCTAACCGCCTTTTTCATGGGAGAGGCCGGTAATCGCCCCACCAATTTTTCATAGCTTTCCACTTTGAGTCCGCCAGGATATCCACTATGTCGATAATACAGTTTGTTCTGAAATTTGCTGCCGCTGAGTCTAGCCTTTTCGGCATTGATAATTATAACGTAATCACCAACTTCATGGTGAGGTACATAGAAGGGTAGATGTTTGCCGCGGGCAATGGAGGATGCCTTACAAGCCACCCTCCCAAGTGTTTTTCCGTTCGCGTCAATCAGATACCACTTGCGTTTAATTCTTTTTGGTTTCACATAAATCGTTTTCATCGCTGCCTCAAAGTGAACTCCAGAATCACCGGCCGTCATGATTACCAAAATAGCATCTTTCGTCAATAGCGCCGATGCGAAATCAAAAAGAATGCAAAGCCGCAGGCCATGAAAAGATAGGGAATTCCGGTCAGAAGCAACTGCAGCACCGGCACATCCCCTAAAAAGGTTAACTTGTAAGAGGCAATGCCAATCATCACCAAGGTGGAATAAAGGGCATCTATGAAGAAGAATACAGCGCTCAAAATCATCAGAACCCAGGCTCCGTTCCGGGTTTTTCTCAAGATTGCAACTGCTGGAAATGCGGCTCCAAATGAGCAGATCAGTCTGACAAGTATTGAGATGGCTTCAGAATCATACATTTTCCGGCTCCTTGGCACCTAGCAAAGCTATTTCCTTCCGTGATGCACCCGGAAAAAGCAATGAAGGCCTCTCATGTGAGGGTGCGATTAATATTTTATGTACAAAAAGATATTCGAATAATTCAGCATATTTTTCCACCCTGCCGCGATAGCAAAGATAGGGCCCCCTACGTTCCCAGACATCGGCACTGACGCCAGGCCACTGGATTTCATCGGCATTGGAATTCGCAGTTGATATATCATTTCGGTTACCAAATTTCTTTGCTCCTTGCCAATAGGTAACCGCGGTGCAGCTACGGGTAAGAGCTGCCAGGATCACTGGGGATATGGGATGAGACTCCGCAAAAGGAAGCCTCTCAGAGTTCATCAAAACCGGTTGAACCTCGTTTAATCCCGGTAGGGGCAAAATTGGAAAAAGATACTCAGCTTTGGGATGCTCTGACAGAAGTGGACGACCCCATAACGCCACAGGGTTTGCTTTAACCCCTAAATCCAATGGATCTATCGGCTGTTCTTTGAGCCTCAGGCTCAGCATGGCCCGCTCAAAATTCCGGTATATCCGAGCATGAGCATATCCCGGGAAAAGCCGCATTAAGGCCTTCTCTAAGCGTTGCAACCATTTATTTGGATAGGGTGAGTACAAACCCCTGTCAATTTCGTTTTTCAAGCGATGGGAAATACCTCTTGGTCGATGGCCCAGCAAAGCTCGACCCCCCTCAGCCCAGCAATCTAACCACCGAGTCCCATCCAGCGCGTACAGGTAGTATCCGCGTGCGCGTCCAATAGTCGGCAGCCTGGCAATGAGAGTTCTCTCCTCGGCATTCATAGGACCGTACATCAGATATCACTCTGCACCGGAGAGTCGCCAGTCTGAATGCTGCCGGAGGGCAAGCCATTTGACAGCACTAGATATCCTCTTGAACCACGCCTAGGTATTCCATCTGATGAGATGAAAATTCCGGCAGAAAGGTGGCCCTGCGGCCCGATTCGAACAGCACAACTATAGCTGTGCGGCCACTGTTGATTATTCTGCTTTGCACCACCCCAACACCGTACTGCCTGTGTGAAAGCATTGCCCCCTTTTGCCACGGATCGAAACTCGGCTCACCTTCCACACGAATTTCCCCCCGGGGAATCTCATCTAGAAACCGAGATGGTACACTCTCCCGAAGGTAGCCCCAGATCATACGGCGTCTACTGCATGTAAAGGCAAGATCTCTTCGAGCCCGTGTGATAGCTACATAAAACAAGCGTCGTTCCTCTTCCAACTCATCGTCCACTTCATCGTCACGAGGAAACAGACCCTCTTCCATACCGGAAATGACAACTCTGTCAAATTCCAATCCCTTGGTATTGTGCATTGTGATAAGAGTAACGCGATCCTCATCACCATCCTCTTCATCAACTGCAGCCCGATTAAGCCCAACAAGCTCCAGGAATATCGTTAGCCCCTCACTGCTTGCCGAGTAATCCGCAGCCGCATTCACAAGCTCATCCAGATTCAAGGTGCGCTGCGTTTTTTCGATGCTATCGATTTTCCTATAGTGCTCAAGTAAGCCGGACAGATCTATCAAATCTTGGATCATAAAACCAAGGTGATCAAAGGAATCAGACTCTGAGTAACGTCTAGCAAGCGCCGCCAGTGATGCTGCGGCCGCGGACGTCCTACCCTTGAAATTCTCTGCGGCAATCAGTATGTTGCCCCCATATTCCACAAGGCTTAGTTCAATGATGCTCTCCACACTGCGCGCACCCAAGCCGCGTCGAGGCTTGTTGGCAATGCGTCTGAAGGCCACCTCATCGTGCGAATTCGATATCCAGGCGAGATAGGCAAGAACGTCCTTAATTTCCTCACGCTGATAAAAACTCAATGTGCCAACTACACGATAGGGAATGTTTTGGCGGCGAAATATATCTTCAAAGACTCGAGACTGCGCATTTGTACGATACAGAATAGCACTTTCGGAGAGGTTTCTGCCTGAATTGACAAAGCCCGCACACCATTGAGCTTCCGCCTCGTAATCCTCCAGATAAGCCAGGGTGGCCTTGTTTCCCTTCCCCCTGTTCGTCCACAGTATCTTCCCCAGTCTCTTCGAATTGTTGGCAACCACGGACGAGGCGATATCCAGGATTGTTCCGCTCGAACGGTAATTCTGCTCAAGTCTAATAACATTTGTACCTGGGAAGTTATTCGGAAAATTGAGTATGTTGTCAACCTCGGCCCCTCTGAATCCGTAGATAGACTGATCATCATCACCCACTACAGCAACCCAGCTATCCTCGCCCACCAATTCTCTTAGAAGCCGATCCTGCGCAACATTGGTATCTTGATATTCATCAACTAGCACAGCTCGAAATCGCCGCTGAAGATTTCGTTTTATTTCCGGACGATTTTGCAGCAGCCAAACCGGCAATTGTATCAAGTCGCCAAAATCGACGTTCCCGATTTCTCGAAGCCGTCTCTCATAACCCTGATATACCTCCGGAAATAAGGGTCTGGTTGTTACCGCAGAAAGTTCATCGTCGACGCCCAATCCCTGATCCTTGGCTCTTGAAATCAGATGGGCCCACATACGGAGTTCGGAACGCGGAGTTCCCTCTAGAATCTGAGCCAGAAGGGAGGTTTGATCATCCTCATCATATATTGTGAAGTTTGGAAGGAGCTTTGCGGCAGCGGAATTCCGTCGAATTAACCAAGCGCCAAAAGAATGAAAGGTACGTATCATAACTTCATCCACCCCGGGGACCATCGCGGTTAAGCGCTCCCGCATTTCAACTGCAGCCTTGTTTGTGAAAGTCACAGCGAGTATTGAAGTCGGATGGAAATTTTTTTCGGCTACCATCCAGGCAATTCTGGATACTATAACACGTGTTTTCCCAGAACCGGCCCCCGCGAGTATCAGAAGGGGTCTGCTGCCATGCTCAACCGCCTGTCGCTGCTGGGGATTCAAATCTTCCAGCCATCGCGTCTTGGTTGGGTTAGCGGACATAAACCCTCTTTTTTAAGTCCATCTTAGCCCCCGCCAGGCGCAATACCTCGCCTATCTCCGGAGCAGTCTCAAATAATGGCGGCAGCAATTTCACGTATATATCTCGTCACCCACTCAGGTTACCGAATCCGAGCGGAGAATAAGGTGACGGTCTCCTCATATTCATCATTTATCCAACTCACTGCACACACAAACACTTCGCCATCTCGGCCAAGGTTTAACTTTTCTTCCCCGACTTTTGCATTGATCGCGCCCGCATTCGAGCCCCAGATAGTAACACCCAAGTCCACATCCAAGCGAATACTGTCGCCCTCACTATAATAAGCTTCCACAGACTCTCCGCCATCCACCTCGTAACGGAGCAGGCAGAAATCTTGAAACACAATGTCTAAAATGAAGGCCTCCGAAGTAATGGCACCCTCTCGCAGTACTTGAATTTCCGACTCATTTCTGTCGTCAGGCAGCCTAGTTAATTCTGAAGGCAAATCTCTCCCTGCAGAAACAAATTCCTGAATTTCAATAACTGCTCCACCGCCAATCAGACCAATGTCCTTGAGGTAAATTCGCCAGGCAGGTTGTCCATCACTGCCGGGGATATGGATTTCTTCTCCCAGCCTCATCAGCCACTCTCCACCTTCCACCCCATCTATTCGAAGTTTTTCGCCATCCTCTCCTATTACCAGACGGAGTTCGCCGATTTCGGACTCTTCCATCCCTGCGGCGTCCCTGAGTATAACGATGTCCGCCGTGTACACCACTCCCTCCCAAAGAGGCAACTCAGGACGGATTTCCCTGGCTGGCAGATCCACATCCGAAGTCTCGATTGTCGTCGCCCGCCCAATCCTGGCCTGCTCTATCACATTGATAAGCCATGGGGCTCCGAAAAAACCAATAAAGGCGACAAACACGGCAAGAACTCCCCAAATCAAGTAACGGCGAACAACAACGCCTCTCTTCGGCCCTATCAACTCCTCAATAGGCGTGGGCTCCAGGCTCAGCATGTAACTTCGATACATCCCAACCGCCCTATCCGGATCCAGTTCCAAGAAACTTGAATAGTTCTTCAGGAAGCCAATCAAATAGGTTTCAGCCGGAAATTTATCAAAAAACTCGTTTTCTAACGCCTCAATGAATTCCCCTGATATATTAGTTGCATCTGCTGCTTGCTCGATTGAAATTCCCCTTTTCTCTCTCGCACTTTTCAGTACTTCCCCAATTGTCTTCATACACTAACTCTTCAAGGTTCGAATAGGAAATTTTCCACAGTATTACCTGTTAACGGAGCCTCAAACTGAAATTTGGCATCAGAAATTCCGCGATTTAGTGACAGGTTCGAGAAACTGAAGGTAATCTTCTCATTTGTGGTTGTAGTTCCTACTACCTTACGTATTTGCTTATTTGTATCAATACTCAGATCCAGCCTTTTGAAACCTTGAATGCCCGTCCTCCACTCCGCCTTCAGTCTCACTACTTTGATAGTGGAGCCCGGTTCCAAGCTCGCCAGCTCCGGTCCGGGGTTGTAGGACAGTGTGTAGTACTTCCTAATCATTTCAAGCCCCCCCGAACTGGAGACATTTGCAAGCTGGGCTTGGCTATCACGTCTTAAAGGCTGCGTAAAAAGTACCTGCTGTGCGGGAACCCACACCTGAAGCAAACTCCCATCTACAGTCATCACCATACCCTGTGGTGAAGTAAAATCCAAACGCAGCTTATTCGGCTGCTTGTACCAAATTCTTGCAGACTGAACTGTACTGCCTCTTGTTATAACTATGTCAGCAGAATAATCCGAAATCGTTTCATAGTGTTCGGACACGGAATTGAAATAGTCAAGCGCGGTTTCTTGCGCAAATAGAGTGCCCCCTATCAAGAGGAGAGCACTTATCCAAGGCAATTGGTACCTACCACAAAAATTCAACTGTCTAAACCTCATCCATCATTACATTCTATTATAAGAGCCATAGTCAAGGCTGGGAAATCCTCCTATCCTAACCAATCGCGGGCTGCCATACTATCAGTAGGAATGTAACATGAATGAACAGCGGAATTTACACATTTTTGATTTGGGAGGATCCATCGTTGCACCAGACAAACCGAATACAGTATATCTCCGTGGTTTCTTGGATTTTTTGAATTCTTGGTTAAGGGATGATCCCTCACGAAGCGCCATCATTGTTGTCGGCGGCGGTGGTGCCGCCAGAGCGTGGCAGGGAGCACTTAAAACGCTGGACCCCCACAGTGCTTCCGAAACGCTTGATTGGGTAGGTGTGATGGCCACACGGCTCAATGCTGAACTGCTTCGAGGCTTGCTGGGAATGCTCTGCCCAGATCCGGTAGTAACGAATCCCAGCGGAAATTGTTCGTTTAGCGGCAGAGTACTGGTAGCAGCCGGTTGGAAGCCCGGTTTCTCAACCGATTATGACGCCGTAATACTTGCGGAGCGCTTCAAGGTGGATAGAATAATAGTGCTGAGCAATATCTCCCAAATCTACAGCAAAGATCCAAATGTAGACAGCCTTGCCGAGGCCATACCCGAATTAACTTGGGATCAGTATAAAAAACTCGCAGGGTCAAAATGGCGGCCCGGAGTCAATATTCCCTTCGATCCAATTGCGAGCGAACGGGCATCTTCGTCCGGGCTCAAAATAATCTGCGCGTCCGGAAATGATTTCGAAAATTTGGCCGCCATACTGGCAGGAAGAGAATTCACAGGAACGACAATCAGTCGCTAAGCCAATTATCCCAGGCCCAATTCAGAGGCCACCACGCGCATTCCTTCAATTGTCTTCTCAATCAACTGGTTTCTCTCCAACCCAAGCATTGCGGCTCCCCGGTCAATAATTTCCCGATTCACCCCGGCGGCAAAGCTCTTATCCTTCCATTTCTTCTTCACGGAGGAAGCACTTAAATCCATAAGGCTCCGAGAAGGTCTCATCAACGCTGTTGCCGTTACAAGCCCGCAAAGTTCATCAATCGCATACAGCACCTTCTCCATTACATGCTCGGGCTCGATATCAGTCACGAAACCCCAGGCATGTGAAAGCACTGCTCTAATCCAGTTCTTCGGCCATTTTTCCTCTTCCAGAATCTCCTTCGTTTTCGAGCAGTGTTCCTGAGGCCACCTGTCCCAATCCAAATCATGTACCAGCCCGATGATACCCCATTTATCCTCATCTTCTCCGTATTCAACCGCAAAGTAACGCATCACGGCCTCCACGGAGAGGGCATGCCGGTAAAGACTTTCACTCTCGTTGTACTGCTTAAAAAGTGCTAGAGCATTCTCACGTGTCGGTATCACACTCATAGGATATCAACGAAGGGCAGTTTCTGACAGACCCCATATCCCAAGCTCGAAATCTCACCAGTACAAGAATCAAAGGAGCCATTCTTCCTACCCACTAACTAACCCCGCAAGAATCGGTGTGCCCGGCTGATGCTTTCCACCGAACGGTATACCCGCCTCCGTGGAGAACCCTTCTCAGATTCCCTGACTCGCAAAACAGCAAGTCAGGTGCCATCCCTCAGGCTGCTCCATCGCCAAGACTCCGATCAGTCGAACAACTGAAGATGCCGTCGGAAAAGATTCCCACGACATCCGCATGGCGTTCAATCTCCTTATTCAGCCGCTCCAGGCTGTTCTTATTGACGATCAACCGGCGGTGTTCGGTAGGGAAACTCATGAAGGTTAGAACCTTTTCCTCCGTCCATCCATCATCTCCCCGAACTTTCAGAGTGCGCTTCCGATATCTGCGGCGATATGCGACTCAATCATCACTGCGTGCTGTATTTTCCGGCTCCATCAGGCGATGCAATGTCCATTTTTCTAAACCACCAGTTCTTTGCGCAACTTTGTGGGAAATCGCGCATTATCAATAGCAGCGCCCCCAAGCCCTTCCTTACGTTCTTGGCGAGATGATGATGCAGAATTAGGTAGGCTCGGATCGGCAGTCTGACGTTGACTCCTTAGGTCAATCTGTCCTATACTTTTCGTTTCAAAGTCTGCCGGCGTGATGAAATTGGTAGACATGACAGACTCAAAATCTGTTGTCCGCAAGGACGTGTCGGTTCGAGTCCGACTGCCGGTAATCGATAGAACCTTGCGGTGCCGGGTTTTATGAAAAGCATTCGGTTTTCTTTACTTTGCCAAATCAAGGCCGATTCGTGGAAGTTCCTCACCGGAAAGAAGTATTCCCGGAGCAATGCGAAGAACCAGCGCGAACCCTGAATAACGTACTTCTCCCGGCATTCGGAAAACGCCGGATAACTCAAATCACCTTGCCCATTGTTGAGGATTGGCTCTATTCATTCCCAGAGAAAAACGGAGTCAAACCGGCAACGGCAAACGGACATTTCCGCACCATGCGGTTGATGATGAGCCATGCCCTGAAACGACGGGTCATCATGTCCAATCCGTGCGCCGGTATTGCCCTACTCGATGCGAAGCCGGAGAAACGAGACATTCCCCGATGGAAGGAAATTGACCGGCTTTTCGATCACCGAAAGGAAGCCGAGATATGGGGAATCAAAAACAGCATGGAAGCAACGGCAACAATGCTTGCGGCCTGTACCGGAATGAGGACTTCGGAGATACGGGCGCTTCGCTGGCGGCAGGTGAACGTCGATCACATTGTCGTTGATACCGCCTTAGAGACTCACGAACTCGACGAGAAGTTGCCGAAGAACAACACCACCCGGATAGTCCCGATCCGCCCGAGGTTCTACCGACGATTGAAGGCACTCAATCGGGGGGATGGTGGATACCTGTTCACACTGGACGGCGACAAGCCGGTCGGCGCTTCCTACTTCCTCGACCATTACCGGAAGGCACTGGAAAACGTCGAAGTCACGGAAGACGAATGGAAGGCCCGAAACCTGCTGTTCCACGGCTTCCGTTATTTCTGCAATACGGTGCTACAGGTTCACGGTGTCGCCGACGTAAAGGTGCGCCAGATCATCGGCCACATGACACCCGAGATGACAGCGAAATACACCGAAGTGCCGATAGAAGAATATGCGACCGAAAGTAGCATGACGATACCTGAGATTCAGGACCGGATTTTGAGGAAAGCGAAATGACCGATTCACAAGCGACAGCAAAGAACCTTGAATTACGAACGAACTATTCCGATGAACTCAAGAAGTTGATTCTTCGGCTACAGGGTAAATCGAAGACCGAACAAACCGAAATCATCCACGAAGAAATCCGAATCTATACGGATGAGACATGGCGGTTCCTGAGTGACGAGGATATGAACACTCCAAAAGGTACAACTGCCCGGGATGTTCATGAAGCCCGAGAAGGGAATCCGGAATATCGATGGTTTATAGAGCGATTGCGTTCGATGCTTCGAGGCTCCGATATAGTGGTGAATCGACACGTCTCCGCCCGTGATTGGCTGGCCGATCATTGCCCGGTTTTTGAGTCTCACCTGTCCGCCCTGATCAATGCCGGGTACGTGTCCGAAACGGAGCCGAAAATCAAATGGTTGAAGTCTCAAGCGTTACTTGCTGGACTACTTCGGGCGACGGTCGAACCTAAAGGTTATTTTGATGAAATCCGAGATGTTGATGATTTCATAGACTACCAGGGTAAAACCCTTGCATCCCAATTCCGGCAAAAAGGAAAACCCCGAGGTTGGGAGTCATTAAAAACAGTGATTCCCTCCCTCACTCTGGACGACTCAGAACCGTTGCAAAATTAGCAACGGTTCTGCAACCCTATTTCGTTTCCAGCCTGATTAAATACCTCAAGCAAAGCAAAGAAACTCGATTGTTTCGGAGGTATTAGCATGAAAGCAGAAGACTTGATGAGCCTTGCGGAGTTCACGGAACTAACCGGACTCACTCCGTCCACGGTCTACAAAAACAAGTCGGAGGGCCGGTTCCCGTTTCGTATCATCCGGCTCGGAAATCGGCTGAAGTTTCCGAGGGCCAAAGTTTGCAAATGGATCAACAAGGGCGGTGCATATCTTCCGCCTCGGGATGAATCGAAGGCATAAAAAGGCCGGGACGTGACAGGCACGGATCCCGGCTATACGGAACAATTGGTGATTCCATCATAGCCGAAATCCCCCGACACGTCACGTCCATTCCCGATGTTGCGTAGGTATAGACACCCACCGTTTGAGGGTAATTCCTGTCTACGCCGTCACTTCGATATGAGGTTGAAGAAGGGTGTTATGAAGCGTGTTGATCGAAGAGATTTTGAGCGGTTCGCCAGTGCTACACGACGACCGAATCCGGGCCGTTGCGTTCAAAACGAATCCGCACACCGGATACCGTTTTCCGCTCCACCCACGGTGGAAGGAATCGGGAATCATGACTGACTCGGGGGAAATCCTCGGATGGTGGAAGGACGGAGATTTCCACCGGGAATATGTGGATGGAGCATGGCCGGTCATGCCGTGAAAGCTGGACAAGCGGCGATTGCCAAAGGACTCGATTTTGTGGGGATGCCGAGTGTTGGTCGTTCGGAATCTGATCATCATCGAGTTGGTGAATATCCTCATGGAGTATCCCCGCCGGAGCCGTCACCGTCTTATGAATCTGGCACTCTGCGAACTGGCCGAGTCCGATGTGATATGGCACCGATGCACAAACCGAAAAAGCCTTGAGGCATCCATGTATCGGCTATTCAATCAGCGGTTCAAGGTGAAGGAATACAGAGATTGCATCGGACGTTCTCCGGTCGGTTGGTGACCCGATCTATGAACGGTGCAAGGCCAGTCCGCACCGGAACCGGGAGGACTGGAACACGATCCCGATATCGGCATGGAACCGGAAGGCGGTGGAGAAAAACGGCTATGCGCTCAAGGTGTATCAACGCCCGTTCCTGACTCGGTTGGAACTGATCGTCCGGGACGTGGAAAGCATCAAGGGAAGCCCCCGGCAGATCATCGAGCGTTTGGAGCCGGAACGGATCGTCCGCCGGTTCCGGCAATACGGAGTCATGGCGTTTTTTCGGGACGCCCGGTTCCTTCAGGACATGGGGATTCCCGGCGAAGTGCTCCGGGATTTGAGCCAGCCGGTGAACGGCTGGGACGTCCACCAGATTGATCTTTGACACATTACTCCGGTACGACAGATCCGCCCTTACTTAGCGGGAGGCGACCGATCATGGTCATTCAAGCCCCAAGTGCCGGAGGAGACAGGCCTTTTCACAATTTGCAGGTTTATTAGAAGACACTCTCGACTATTTCATTGTTGGATAGATTCTTGTAAGTCAAAGTATCGGTAAAAGATACTATTTCATACTTCTCTGGCGGATTTGATTCGAATCGAGCAACTTCAGATCCGGTGCTATTGAATACGACGACTCCAATTCCATACATATCGGGAGTATGAATACCCGGATCAAAAGAAGAGTTGTTTCCATTCACCATGATCGGGTATCTAAACGCAAAGAGATCCAACTCGTTGCTATATACATAACCGAACTCATGTCTGCTATTAGTAGCCAACATATATGAAAGGCTTGTGCACAAACCAGTTGACAAGTTATAGATGCGAAGGCCTCTGGCTAAATGCGAAGTGCCAGAGTCGATTACCAATAGATTGTTTGGGAGATCCCATTCTACGGTAGTAAGGAAAGTAGATGCTTCTTCGTCAAAAACGATAACAGTGTCATTATCAACCGAGTATACCAGAACGAAGTTCTCAGTCTTCTGATCTATTTTGTGTTCACCAAAGGTATATTCCCGGCTTAGGATGCTGATCTCACCCGTGAAGATCGAGATTTTGTCGTATCCAATATACAGGAATCTCCCATCAGGGGATTCGTTTGATGAAACACTTGTCTCTGCAGCCAGCATTTTCACTTCGTCGTAGTGCTCGCTTGCTCCTAATGACATACCCATAAAGAGGACAACAATCAGTAGGAAGAAAACTCTTTGAAGATTCATACTCAACCTCACAATGGTGCGATACATAGTTAGTCGTAATAATGACAGTGCGATGGCTTTTTCGCAATTAAGATTTCTAAGGAAGATACCTCTTCTCACAATCCACACATCGGCCTTATTACAACGGCCTGTCAGCCACATCAACACCACTCCGTCGAAAAACTCGAAAAGTGGCTATTCAACTAAATAAGATCAGATCATGCCAGTAGTTATGGGCCGGGAGCGTTTGCGGTTATGGGGTGTTTACGTCTGGAAGATTGAGCCCAAAAACGTGAATAAGTCACGTTTTGTATTGAACCGGGCAAAATACCGTGATATTATGTGTATAGGTCACGTTAATAGGTATTTCCGTGACTCATGAGGTAAAACATGGCGAAATCGAAGAAACTTCCCGAAGTGCTTACCGAAGACGAAATAGCGGCCCTGCTGGACCAATTCAATCCCCGGTATGCCGGACCCCGACGGAACCGGCTCATGATCAAACTGGCCCTTGAGACTGGCCTATGGATTGCCGAACTGACGTCCCTCCGGTTTGAGGATTGCCGCCTCAACGGTGGCGTGTATCGCATCCACGTCAAAGACGGCAAAGGCGGCAAGGATCGGGTTGTATGGATGACTGCGGATCTTGGGGCGGCAATTGGCGAAATGGCGACCCGTGAGGGCCGGGAGCACGTCGGTCTCATGTTCACCACCAGAGAGGGCGGGGAAATCGATCACGGGTATCTACGGCGGATGATTAAGCAGAGAGGGACAACGGCAGGAATTCCCCGGCTTCACTTCCTCCTGCTGAGGCATACGTCGTTGACCCGGCTCTACTCCCGGACAAAGGATCTGCGGTTGGTCCAGACAGCGGCAGGACACGCCAGCCCCACCACCACGGCTATCTATGCCCACGTATCCGAGGAGGATCTACGGGACGCCATGATCGAAACAGCCGAAGCACTCCCCGGCAAATAGGGAGGATATGTCAAGTAAATGCCTACTCTAAAAGGTTTTATTTGACTTGTCATAACAAATCGAGTAGAGTATAGATATCCCCCTACCGCGCGGTGGGGACCATTGCGGCAGGGGGTACAGTGGTATGGCTTCGGGTTTCTGCAATGCCCAGCCTCCTCGCCCCCGTCTCAGCAAGCGGGGGTTTTTTAACGCCAGAGCAACGACGTGGTCGTCCGCCTCTTCCAGCGGGAGAACGACGGCGAAACGTATCAGCCAGCCTTCCGACCGAGATGGTCGAGCGAATTGACAGACTACGGGACCAGCGGTCCCGAGGTATTTATCTGGAAACCGCACTCCGCGAGTGGTGGGATGGTCAGAAGTTCCTCGGAGAGTCGGCATGACACAAACTGAGTTTCGTGAGGCAATGCGAGACGATGCAGAGCATAACCTCCCATTCACGGCTGAGGCATGGAAGCTCCGCCCTTCCGATATGGCCCGAACGCTCCGAAATCTCCGGGGGAAACTATCTGATGTTTCCCGCGCTGTTCACCAAGAAGCTGATGACTAGGGGAACGCATGAGCGCCACCGACAAAATACCTTTCAGCACGCCACGGGAGGCCATGGATTATTTGGCCCGTGAGATAGGCCGGATGAAGTATGCCACTGGCAAGAGACAGGCGGCGGCAAGGACGCAACTCCGGGCATTGGCAACCGGTATCGATTCATGGGTCAAGCTCTATCGGCTGAATCATGACACTCACGAGCTACAAGCGATTTCGGAGGAAATCGACGAATTACGCCGGAAGATTCTCGGCGGTCCATCCGGAGTAGTAACCGGTGGCAAAGACTGACAAGCTCAGTCGGGAAATCGCCCACCTCCGGGGACTGACCGACGATGCACCGGAGATCCGTCCCCTGTTCCATGTCTTCAACGACGACGGAAAGGTCCTTGGATATGAAACCCTGTCCGGGGATTGGGTCAAGGAACCGGGACAGGATGACGTGGTGTTCACGATCACCCGGCGGATGCTGGACCTCCTCAACTCCGGAAGCCGGTTCATCATCGCCGAGGGAGGACGCGGCGGCGGCAAATCGGTGTCCATCGGTTCCTATCTCATCGCTCGGGCGATTGCGAAACAGGAACGGATTCTGTGCATCCGGGAAATACAAATATCAATCCGATATTCCGTGAAAGCGGAACTGGAAGCCCTGATAGACGAGCGCCCCAAACTGGGGCATTTCTTCGACGTCCAGCGGGACGCCATAATCGGCCATAACGGAAGTGAGTTTCTGTTCAAGGGGATGCGAGATCATTCCGCTGATTCGGTCCGATCTTTCGCCGGGGTTTCGCTGGCATGGGTTGAGGAAGGCCAGACGATCACCCGGCGGAGCTGGGATGTTTTGACACCGACCATCAGGAAGCCGAGGAGTCAAATCCTCGTATCGATGAATCGCCGGCATGAGTCGGACCCCATCTATCGGGATTTCGTCGCCGACTCGCATCCGCTTGCATCGGTAGGCCGTTTTTTACTCTGGCAGAATCCGTGGACCACAGCAGAAAACTTGGCAGAGGCCGAAGCCCTGAGACGAACCAATTTCGAGAGGTGGTCTCATGTTTGGGACGGCCAAATCGAAACCCTTTCCGATATCCGGATCTTAGATAACTGGAGCATTGAGGACTTCGACATTGAGAAGATTCTGAAAGAGCGAATCAAGTTGGTCCGGGTGGGCGTCCATGGGTACCGGGAAGAGAGAGAAGCCCGATACCGGAAGGTCGTCGCCAAGATCGAAAAAGATTTTCATATCGGGGTGGATTTCGGTTCGAGTCCGACTGCCGGTAATCGGTAGAACCTTGCGGTGCGGGTTTTATGAAAAGCATTCGGGTTTCTTTGCTTTGCTGAATCAAGGCTGGTTCGTGGAAGTTCCTCACCGGCAAAACGTATTCCCGGAGCAATGCGAAGAACCAGCGCGAACCCTTGGCAGCAATGGGCGTCCCTGCCGCCAGCCATGACCCGGACCTCATCCGGGGAATCAGTTTCCAGCATGAAGGAACAAGGATCACCATTCGACAACGACACTCAAGGGGATGGACCCTACAGGTATCCGAAGTCCCCGTGACGATCAACACGCCAGACGCCCATCACGCGCTTGTAGTCGGAGAATGGAGCATCACGGAAGCCGAAGGCCACCGATATTCTCACGGTCCGATCCCTGTACATCAACGCGCCTTCCGGGGCCGGATACATAGACATCACCCGGTATCAAAGATCCGACGTTGGTTCACATCCGGGGGCAACAGCCAGGCGGTAGTGGAACGAGATAATCCGGTTCGGTAAGCAGAGAAAAGTCTCTCCCAGCTTATTGAGCACTCTGCCGAAAGAGAGTCAAAGAAGAGTTTACTAATTATCCCAATTCAGAATGGGCTTACCAACGTCATCCTTAAAATCGCCCACCAGAATCCTAATGAAATCAATAAGCGGCCATATGCCCAGTGTGATCCACGAGCCTATTAGTAGTTGAGCAACAGCAGATCCAGTCTTTCCTACATAAAATCTATGCGCACCAAACATTCCAAGGAGACCCGCCAATACAGTAGCTACTAAACGGCTCTTGTCGCTTGCGCCTTCAATTACCGTCTTCGTCTTGGGTGCTTCTCTTTGACGAACTCCGCATTTGGGGCAGATTTCAGCTTCCTTCTTAACTACCTCACCACACGAACGGCAAAAATTCTCATCAGGTCCTTTCTCTGGCATATCGTTCTCCTGATCTAAACATTTCTTCCACAATAGCATACAGCAGATATCCTGTCCCAGAGCTTCTGTCTTCATATCGCCTACACGAAAACACTCATTCGCGTAGGTGATACGCTCCACACAAGGCCAGCCGCCGAAAAACCCAAAAATCTGGACCCACCCGGAGCAAATCACCGCCCCGGGAGGAACTTACCGGGCCAGTAGGGACAGGATTTACCATCGTTTTCTGTATTGGAGCAAAGGGGCCGAGATAGGCTATATGGCGACCCGTGAGGGCCGCGAACACGTCGGCTTGATGTTTTACCATCCGAACCGGCGGCGACCCTTCCCGAGTCGGCTCCGCCCCGGTGCCCGGAGTTGGAAGGCGGCAGGGTTCCGCTCTATTGGGACGGTCAGGAAATCGCCATCCCGGTCACCGGCCTATATCGGTGGGCCAGACTGAAGAAGCGCGGATTCTAAGGCGCCAACAGCCGGAGCTCAGCGGGGTCCGACTGCTTGTGTCTGCGCTATTTCCTGTACGGAGAAGAGGCTCTCGTGTAACAAACCAACTATCCTTGGTAGGTAACCTGCAGTGAGCCCATTGTGGAGCCTGTATTGGTTTAGTGAACAGATGATATACCCTGGCCAACGTGAGTATCTGATAAGAAACTTCAGCAGAATGGAGACAGCAGAAGTATCGATCATCTCAGTTCGTGATACAGATCAGCAGGCTCCCTTCGTATCTATTGATAGCAAAACAAACTGAGGTTCCACCCAGAGTTCCACCGACGAAACCCAAAGTTCCACCTACATTCAGAAAAGCACATAAAGACTTCTCACTTGACATTTCTTTTCTACGGAAATATATAGAAATAGTAGCGAAGATACCGAAAGGCTTTACGGACAGACTCAAAATCTGTTGTCCGCAAGGACGTGTCGGTTTGAGTCCGACTGCGGTAAATAAATTGGTTCCCGCCCGATAAATGGATTAGGATAAGTCATGGATGTTATTTACATTACCGGACACCGTAATCCGGATTTCGACTCCATCGCCTCAGCTCACGTTTATGCTCATCTCAAAAGACACGTGGACTCGGAAAACCAATATGTGGCGGTTCGCTGCGGGAATTTGAACACCCAAACAAGAATGATTTTTGAAGAACTGAATCTTAATCCACCTACATACTTAAAAGATGTGAGAACCCGTGTTTCTGATGTGCTGACCAGAGATGTTCCTAGACTCGAATGCACTGCCCCACTGCAAACGGCAATTGCCGCACTTGATGAAACCGGTCTGTCACTCTTGCCGGTTTTCGATGCCAATGAGGAATACAAGGGAACTATCAGCAGTGTTGAAGTTAGCCATTTTTTAATCAGAGAAACTATTGGAGCGCGGCCCAGTTACCATTTTCGCATCGACAATCTGTCCAAGGTTTTACCCGGAAGTATGCTCATACGCGGTAGACTTGAGGAATTCTTGGCACCAATAATGATAGGTGCCATGCCCTTCGAACGCAGCGTTCAAAGCATGTCCGAGCTTAGAAATCCGCATCCAGTTTTCATTGTAGGTTTGCGAAAAAACCTAATCGAATACGCTATAGCAAATAATTTTCCCGCTCTGATCCTAACTGGAACAAGCCAAAAGGAAATTGAGGAGGGAGACATTGATTTTTCTGCCTATGGGGGTTCGGTATACCTTTCGGATTTGGATACCGCCGAAACGATCCGCCTGCTGCGTTTTAGCACGCCTATAGGAGAGATTATCGAAAAGAGTTCAAAAATACTCGACGAGAACGAAGAGTATGACAATGCGAAAAAAACTCTTGCCGAATCAGGACTTCGCGGTTTACCCGTGTTTAATAACGGACAATTCACCGGCATAGTTTCCCGCGGCTCCTTTTTGGACAGACCCCGCAAGAAACTGATTCTGGTTGATCACAATGAAATTGCTCAGAGCATATCTGGTGTCAGAGATGCTGAAATTCTGGAGATCATTGACCACCACAGAGTCGGTTCGGTAATGTCGCAGGAGCCCTTTAGCCTGTATACAAAGCCAGTGGGCTGCACTTGCACGATAATTAGGGAATTATATAAGCAGCATGGAGTCGCAATACCCATCGACATTGCCAAAATGATGCTCTCGGCAATACTCTCCGACACGGTGTTGCTGAAATCTCCAACCACTACTGCCGACGATCGCAGCGCCGTGGAGGCCCTAGCGCGGCACAGCGGTGTCAATTGGCAGGATTGGGGTAACAAGATGTTTTCCTCCGGGCCGAGACTTGTGGATATGAACCCCTTGGAAGTAGTGTCGAGCGATTTCAAATCCTACGATGCCGGTGGTATTCGTTTCGGGATTGGCCAGGTGGAAGTGCAGACATTCTCCGGACTTGAGGCCGTGATTCCCCCATTGAACAAGGCCCTAACCACGGTCAAAGAAGACAAGGTTCTAGACGGCATTATGCTCCTTATCACCAACATAACGAGCGAAGACAGCCTGCTTATGCTCCGGGGACTAGATGGCATTGTGGAATCTCTGCCCTACGAGGTAACTCCGACTGGAGTGTTCAATCTCCCAGGCATCCTCTCTCGCAAGAAACAGTTGCTACCGGAAATTCTCCGCGCAGTAGATGAGACCAGAAACGCCGGAATATAGAATTCTGTCAAGACTCTGTTAGTTCCCTCCTCCTCGACATTTCTCGATAAGGGGGCTTCCACTTGCCGGGAATCATCACCTCCTTCATCTGAACTCTCAGGAATGAAGTTATTCATGCCAAAATTTATCAGTACTCCACTCATGAAAAGCTTCAAGATGCTTTGGAGTACTAAAGATAAGATTCCCATCGTTCCTGTGATGGCTGCCAGGCTGAGAGGGTAGAGAATCACAGAGGGTAGAAGAGTCACAAACCCAAACAGAACCAGCACTCTTAGCCGATGTGCCCGGTAGTAGCTCTTGGAAACTGCAAGGGCAGATCGCCAGATGATTCCCGATGACAGGTGGACAAATGGAGCAAGGCCATAGCGCAGCAGGTTTATAAAAAGCATAATAGCACATGGAACAGTGACTACCCAATAAAGGAGTGTCTCCTGCTGCTTCAGCAGGCCAATAATCACTACGCCTAGAATCATAATTGCGATGGGTTCAACAAGTATTCGGCCGGTAGTTGCTAAAACCACTTTCAGCAGGCTCACATAGCCTCTTAATCCCTCAACAAGACTCGGCTCAATTCTGGGCTGCAATTCCTTTCTGAGCTTGGCGATTGCATCTCCAAGTACCGAATACAGGTATACATCAGCGGCAAGAGAGACAAGAAAGGCCATGAACCCTAACAGCATCGCTCTGGAATTTTGCTCTGCCATCTCCGGTATGAGCTGTTGTAATGCGAAGTCGAACAGAAGTAGAGGGATTAGGGCGAGGAGGAACCACACTATAAGGAATATCAGAGGTTTAGCCCTCATTTGCAATAAGGTGTCTGATACGGCGGCGGTCAATGGGATGAAGGGGTTGCTACGCTGTCCACTGGAATTCATCGGCGTAAGGCTATCACAGGCGGCACTCGCCGTCAAATTCTGTCTACTGGAGTGATTAGCTCCCGCACGAAAATGAACTACACGGACGAGGCCGAATCTACAAGAAAGAGGTGACTTCTATCGACGGCCGCCCGCACAATCCCTACGGAGAGCACTCATTAGCTTATGTAAGTGAAATTGGCCAGCACAAAGGCAATGTCCGTAAACTAGCCCTCACAATGCGTGAGGGCTAATATAACAATACTACTTGATGGACCCATCCTGCCAGGTGCCGGAACGGGTTTCTCCTCCCATCGACGGGATTTCCAGAGTCATTCCCGGAAGGATTAGGTGGGGATTGTCCGTTTCGGGCATTGCCGCCTTATTCGCATCATAAATCGCACGCCATTTCAAAGGGTCGCCGTAGATAAAACTGTATCCTGCGATGTTCCAGAGACAGTCCGTGTTGCCGGGAAGCAGCCTAACAACATAATGGGCAGGCGTTCCCACGTCAGCCATGGCTACGATTCTCGATATTATCTCCACACCTTTTCTCGAAGTCGCGAAGCTTTGGACATAGTTCTCATCGCTATGAAATTCATCGTAGGCCCTGTTATAGTAGTCCGTACCTTTCGCGAATTCACTTGAATGCTTAGCCTCCGCGCCCCATCTGGCAGCCTGATCCAGTAGGTCTTTTAACTGGTCCAATCCGGCACGAGCGCGAAACGCATCAAGGCGCTCTTGAATCCAGGCTTCGGAGCGTCCGCTATAGCCCTGCGCCTCAAGAGCCAATCTTGTTGCCTCGGCATACTCGCCTTCCTCGAACGCCTCGCGACTCAAATCCCTAAGCTCAACCATCTTCACGTAGAATTCGTTGTTCTGTAAGGACTGAGACCACGAAAATGTTGCTATTGATATCAATCCAGCGAAAAATAACAGCTTCTTAAACATTATTGTCCCTCCGTCACGGATCTAATGACATCTTCAACAATCTGCTCCGATTTGGCGATTGCCCTATCTGCCCCGTCAATAGCCTCCTCGGCCTCCGTTCTGGCCTCTTGAGCTATTCCAGCGGCCTCCAAAAAACCACTGGCCGCCTTGTTGTAATTTGAGATAGCATCGCCCCGGGAACCCGAATCAACAGCCTCTTCGGCCTCATCGTAGAAGGTCTGGGCGGCAGCAAATTCGGCCTCGGCAGCTCTTGAGGCCTTAACCTCTATGGCCTCATCCCTCGCTGTATCCGCGGCCAACTTGGCGGCCTGAACCTCATCCGACATCCCAATGTCAGTGGCGCAGGCAGCCAATGCCAGAAACGCAAAAAGAATCCACATTTTACCAATTTTCATGTCTCCCCCTCATAAATTTGCCAAATCTTTTGCTAATCCCCCTCGCCGTGCTTCGCTCACAGTTTGGACAACAACCGATTCATATCAGATTAGACTCCAGATTAACAGAGCAAATATCTGATCCATTGTTCAATCGTTAACTATTGCAACTACCTCTGTCAAGTTGTTTTTTTAGGCTCAATTTGGTATTAAAAGCGTCATAACAACCAAAAAGAGAGAACTCACGCTCATGAAACAGGTGCTGCTTGAATGCTAGATAGTAAAATCGTTCCATAAGTGGAGATGGGAGAGAAATCCATTTGCTCCTATTCCCGGTAGCCGTATCGCCGTATTCTCATCACTAACCGTACAGAGCGAGTATCTTCCTCCTGAAATTGCTTGTAGGTATCGGCATTCCGTTGAGAATCAACAATCTTCCCCCAATCACGCAAATTCTTTAAAATCCCACCAAAAATTGCGATTAATCTAAAAAGTAAACTTGATTGCACACAATGTGAGGTAGGATATCAGTGAGAATGATACCATCAGAACTACCCGAACGGGTCGTGTACTGCAAAAAGTCCAAAAAACTGAAAAGAGAATTGAAATTCGCTCTAAGTGAAGTAGAAGCATTATGCGACCAGAAGGGTGAGTTAGTTACGCGGATAGAAAATTTGATTGGCCTTTTAGATAGCCGGACTAATAGATGTGAGGGGGATGAAAGATGTAAGAGAATGCTCGATAGAGTTAACCTTAATCCCATCAGTGGATTGCCCAACCATAACTCGCTGGATATAAACCTTGTGAACTTTTTTGAATCCAACGGAAAGAATTCCAAATCAGGCGCCATTGTTTTGCTGAAGCTGGATAACAACTTCGACATACTCTCTATTCCCAAACCTCAGAAATCGTCCGTCAGTAGCTGGCTAATCCATCAAATAGGATTGCGGCTAAAGGAACGCATTGGTGAAGGCGGTGTACTTTATCACATCCGGAATGATGAATTTTTGCTTCACATTTTCGGAGTTGATTCAGCAGCGGAGTTTTCCTCGTTTCTCACAAAAATTGGCCAGCAGATTTCAAAGCCACATATCTTTGCTGGTCAACGCATCGAAATCGGCTGCGCTATGGGTGTAACCTTGTATCCGAAAGACGGCTGCAACAAGAACGAATTGCTCAGCAATACCGATATCGCACTCTCAGAGGCAAGAAAAAAAAACAAAAATTACGCATTCTTTGAGCCAAGAATGCAAGACGACATTCTTAGGACAATAAATACCCGAAACTCAATCATTCAAGCACTTGAAAGAAACTCGGGGGAAGAAGCTGACAGGCAGCTATACCTGGCTTTTCAGCCCATAGTAAACGTAAGTCAAATGAAGGAAAATGAGCCGATCATTGACAACATTGATGCTGAGGCACTGATCAGATGGGAGAACCCGATCGACGGGAACGTCCCTCCGGACGCATTCATACCAATCGCGGAGGAAACCGGTATTATGGATGTAATAGGCAAATGGGTGCTCTATACAGCGGTTGCGCAAATCGAAGAATGGAAATGGCAGCAAATTGATTCCAGACTGGCAATCAATGTTTCCCCCAGACAATTCCACAACAACGATGTAATTGACTCAATTCAAAAAATTATCAGGCAGGGGAAGGTTGATCCGGAAAAACTTCAGGTGGAGATTACCGAAAACAGCTTTCTGGATGATCCGCGTGACGCAAACAAAAAAATCAGACGTCTCAAGGATTTGGGAATCAAAGTGGCAATAGACGACTTCGGAATTGGTTTCTCATCCATCAATTATCTCAGACAATTACCTGTTGATGCCATCAAAATCGATAGAAGCTTCGTTAGTGATTTAACCGCGAGCACGCAGAATCGTTCAATCGTCAAGGCCATTATCGCGATAACTCGAGAAATGGGGATGATAAATATCGCCGAGGGAGTGGAAACGATGGAGCAGCTTGAACTCCTGATGCAACTTGGAATTTCAACTTTTCAGGGTTTCCTGTTTTCGAAAGCGTTATCGCCTGATCACTACACCAAATTTTACCGAAAGTTTAAGCGAAATGAGGACACCTGAACGGATCCGTTCCTTAGTCATCTCGACTGGAAATCAATCCTTCCTAACCTTGATTCGGCAGCTAACAGCACCATCCTCATCTTCCAGGAACGTTGCCTTATCCTCCATTCTCACCTGGTGTCTGGCATAGGCCCAGTTGTCAATAGCTTGATTTATTTCAGCCTCATCCAGGTTTATCTCCTGTAAGACAAAGGCCTGGTATTCCTTCGGGGTTGCGTATCTGAATGTAATCAACATCAAAACCGCCAAACTAAGAACCGCCACGATTCCTCCACAAATCAAGGCTGCGGTCAGAAGCGATTTCCCCGATTCCTCTGCAAATGGCACAAGCATCAAAACCGAAATCGTAGCAACAATGAAAAGCACTATTACAATGAGCAAGAGCGCGAAAAATTTCCTGACTCTAATCATCACGCGGTCATCATACCACAACAGCTCCGGACGAGAAAAGCCCAAACCCAAAACGGACTGGCCCAGCGCTGCAATCCGGTCTTTCCGCTTGTCTAATTCAATGCTCAAAGTCTACTATCGATGCCCATGGAGGTGGCAGCATGTCAATCAGCTTAGGAGGGAGGAGTTTCCTAACCTTACTCGATTTCACACAAATGGAAATAGAATATCTTATCAATCTCTCAGACAATCTTAAGGCAAAGAAACGCTCAGGAGTGGTAGGACATGCCCTGGAGAACAAAAACATCGTCCTTATCTTCGAAAAAACTTCTACACGCACTCGCTGTGCCTTCGAAGTGGCTGCATTCGACGAAGGCGGGCGGGTTACATTTCTCACCAACAGCCAAATGGGCGTGAAGGAATCCACAGAGGATACCGCGAAAGTGCTAGGCAGGTTTTACGATGGCATTGAGTTTCGCGGATATAGCCAGACAACCGTGGAAATTTTGGCGCGTCATGCAGGGGTTCCCGTATGGAACGGATTGACAGATAGTTTTCATCCTACTCAGGCATTAGCCGATTTGCTAACCCTTTCCGAACATTTACGGAAACCCTTCAACGAAATGAAACTGTGCTATGTAGGTGATGCCAGGAACAATGTTTGCAACTCCCTTATGATCGGAGCGGCGAAAATGGGGATGGATTTTTGTGCCATCGGGCCTCCCTCCCTCTTCCCGGAGGAGGGGATAATCGGAATGGCCAGGCAATCGGCCAAAAAAAGCAGAGCTCGGATAGAAATATCCGATGACATCTCCAAGGTTGCTGGTGCCGACTGTATTTACACCGATGTATGGGCATCCCTGGGCGAAGAAGAAAAATTTTCCGAGCGGATTTCTCTGCTAAAACCCTATCAGGTGAATGACAGTCTGATAGAAAAAACCGGGAATTCCGATGTGCTTTTCATGCATTGCCTACCGGCCTTCCACAACGATGAAACACGGATAGGGGCAGAAGTGAAAGAAAAATTCCGATTGGATGCAATGGAAGTCACTGACTCCGTGTTTAGAAGCAGCCATTCAGTTGTCTTCGATCAGGCGGAGAATCGTATGCACACCGCTAAGGCGATTATGGTGGCCACCTGCGGACTAGTTTGATGGGGAAACCTATCCGCGCAACCAGGGTTCGTATCTACCTTGATACACTCAGAAAGAATTTGGCGAATCTCAGGAGAATTATTCCGAAAGGAGTTGCTATCTGCGCGGCAGTAAAAGCAAATGCGTATGGGCACGGAGTTCTGCCTGTTGCCGAAACACTCAGAGATGCTGGTGTCGAGGCGCTTGGAGTATCTTCTCCGTTTGAGGGAATTGAACTGAGGGAGGGGGGGGACGGGGGACGAATTCTACTTCTCGGACCAACGGTGGAAGATGAAATTCCACTAACCATAGCTGCCCGACTTGAGCCTGTGATCACCGATGCGGCATATCTTTCCTCATTCGAAAGAATTCTGGACATGGAATTCGGAACTGCCGGCGGGAAGCTCACAAGTTGGAGCGATGAATTCAAAACCATGGAACATCATCATGCAAACCCCAGCAGAGCCGCCGAGAAACTGGCAGTTCATCTGAAAATAGATACGGGAATGGGACGGGTTGGATGCCTGCCAAGCGAGGCCCCGGTACTGGCCGAGAGAATTTTCACTAATCCCCGCCTCTTTTTGGCGGGCACGGCCACGCATTTTCCCTCAGCGGATTCGGACGACCCAGAAGACATAGCCTTTACAGAGTCTCAGATTTCATGCCTCCGGAAAGTGAGTGATAAGCTCAGGGAAACGGGAATAAATCCGGGATCAATTCACGCAAGTAATTCCGGCGGAATCGCCATAAACAGCTCCAAGGCAAGTTTTGACATGGTACGTCCCGGCATTTTTCTCTATGGTTACGGCATGGCCCCCGATGCAAAAACACGTCCGACTCCGATTATGGAGCTTGTGACAAGGGTAACAGCCCTCAAGAAGGTATCTCAGGGAACCTGCATATCCTATGGGCGAACCTGGAAGGCTCCGAAGAACACTTGGATTGCCACTCTTCCGGTGGGTTACGCGGATGGCTATCCGCGCCTATGCTCGAATCGCTCGGAAGTACTGATCTCGGGGAGACGTTATCCGGTTGTGGGTGCGGTATGCATGGATCAGATGATGGTGGATCTGGGATCAAAAACCAACGTGCAGCCGGGCGACGAAGTAGTTTTGTTCGGGCCGCAGGGCCCCGATGCGGCTGAGCTTGCCGCATTGACTGGGACAATCTCGTATGAGATTACCTGTGGTATCAGCCCTCGCGTTCCGCGAATGTTCGTCAACAAACCATATTCCAAAGTCGTTCGGAATAAATCAACGCTCGCATCCTCATCTTAAAACCGAATTCCTGATACTCCGGATTGCAGCCTGGTGCCCACGGTAATCGCGCACCATTGACCAAGGTTATAATAGATAATAGAGTTTAGCCTGCATATGGAGTCCTGTTGTGAATTACTTTGATTCCCTTCCCTTTCGAGAAAAACTTGAGCAGCTTGGCACTTGCCGGTTGATGGAGACGGATGAATTTCATGGAACTGACGCTCTTAAAGGCTTGAAAATTGTTATCCTGGGATGCGGTTCCCAGGGACTGAATCAGGGTTTGAATTTGCGTGACAGCGGCCTTGACGTAGGTTACGCCCTAAGAGAGCGGGCTATTTCCGACAAGAGGCAGTCCTGGCGCAATGCAACCAACCACGGGTTTACTGTCGATACCTTTGAGAAACTGATCCCACAGGCCGATTTGATCATGAATCTGACACCCGATAAGCAGCACAGTAGAGTTGTCGCAAGCATCTTACCCCTTATGAAAAAACGATCGGCAATAGGATACTCTCACGGATTCAACATCGTCGAAGAAGGCATTCAGATTCGCGAGGATATCACTGTGGTGATGGTAGCGCCCAAGTCTCCGGGTTCCGAACTAAGAGAGGAATTCAAACGTGGTTTTGGTGTCCCAACGTTAATTGCAGTACATCAGGCTAACAACCCCGAAGGAAGGGGTTTGGAGATTGCAAAGGCATATGCAGTTGCGCTTGGATCGGACAGGGCGGGAGTGCTGGCATCCTCCTTCGTGGCAGAGGTGAAATCTGATTTAATGGGCGAGCAGACAATACTTTGTGGTATGCTGCAGAGTGGCTCCCAGCTCTGTTATGACAGAATGCTCGCCCGGGATATCGATTCCGCCAAGGCAGCTTCCCTTGTGCAATTCGGCTGGGAAGCAATTGCGGAGGCTCTGAAATGCGGCGGTATCACGCATATGATGAATAGACTCTCGAACCCCGCAAAGATCCGGGTTAATGAACTTGCCAATCAGTTAAAATTCATTCTGAAGCCCCTATACCGCAGGCATATGGACAACATCCTCTCCACAAAATTTTCGCGGACTATGATGGAGGATTGGAAGGATAACGATCGCAAACTGCTCTCATGGCGCGAAGAGACCGGCGAAACGGCCTTTGAAAAGGCCCCGCCCGCGAAGCGACTTCCGACTCAATCTTACTTTGAAAACGGCACCGCCATGGTAGCTATGATAAAGGCCGGAGTTGAACTTGCCTTTGAAGTGATGGTAGAAAGTGGAATCAAAGCCGAATCCGCCTATTATGAATCACTGCATGAGGTGCCCCTTATCGCGAATCTAGTCAGCCGAAAGAGACTCTATGAGATGAACAAGGTCATCTCCGATACTGCCGAGTATGGGAGCTACCTCTTCGCGAGCACTTGCATACCCTTGCTGAGTGGTTTCATGGAGAAGTTAGATGATTCTGACCTTGGGAGCACCTACCCAATGTATGAAAATTTCGATGATTTGGAGCTTGTTGCTATTAACGAGACTGTTCGAAATCACCCGGTCGAAAGGATTGGAAGGATACTTCGCTCCAGGATGAGAAGACTATCACCCCTGCTCGCGGATAACGAAGGAGGTTCATCAAAATGAGTACAAAGAAGACTATATTGGGCCGGAGCAGTCTGGAAATAAGTGTTGTTGGATTCGGTGCCTGGGCCATTGGCGGCCCATGGGAATACGGCTGGGGTGAGCAGAGCGATGAGGAATCGGCCGCCACAATCAAGGGAGCCCTTGAAAGAGACATTAATTGGATTGATACTGCCCCCGCTTATGGGGTCGGACACTCCGAAAAAGTAATCGGAAAACTTTTAAGGGAAATTCCGGCAGCGGATAAACCCCTTGTTTTCACTAAGTGCGGATTGCCTTGGAAAGAAGGCACCCGCAGTGTATACAGTGATATATCCCCCACTTCCATCCAAAAAGAAATAGATATGAGCCTACGGCGTCTTGGGGTTGATGTGATTGATTTATACCAAATTCACTGGCCTAGCCCGGACGAAGACATTGAAAAGGCCTGGGAAACAATGGCCAACCTAAAACGCATCGAAAAGGTTCGGCATATCGGCGTTTCAAATTTTTCAGTCTCACAGCTCGAAAGAATAGAAGCCATCGCTCCGGTGGAAACCCTGCAGCCCAACTATTCATTACTCTCAAGAGATATCGAAGTGGATGTCCTTCCCTACTGCGAAAGGAAGAACATAGGTGTTATTTCTTACTCACCCATGGCCTCCGGGATGCTAAGCGGGAAGATGACACGTGAGAGAATCACAGCCTTGCCTGCGGATGATTGGCGTAAAAGCAAAGGAGACCTTCTGAAAGAGCCGCGGTTAACCAAAATACTTGCACTGGCCGATCTCCTAAAAGATATCGCCAATCAGTACGGAAGAAGTGCGGGTGAGGTTGCTATTGCGTGGGTTCTCAAAAACCCGGCCGTAAATGCAGCCATAGTCGGCATGCGCCGCCCCGAGCAAACCTCTGTTATAGCGGCCGGGAATCTGGAGCTTAGCGATGAGGATTTGGACAGGATTGAGCGCTTTCTTGACGATAATCCAGAGTTGAAATAGACGTGCCGGGAAGTGCCCCTATCCCCGCGGATAAGGCAGCCCCTCTTACTTAAAATGCTTGAGCTGGTCGCGGATTAATGCCGCCCTCTCGTAGTCCTCGGTTGCGACAGCCCTACCAAGTTCCTCCGACAGACTTCTCTTGAATGCCTTCTTCCCAACTTTGACGTGAATTCTCCGGACCTGACAAATCACATCCACTAACAAGCGAATAGAGCGGGACCTTTCAAGCTCGAATATCTGTGAGTCGATATGTGGTAAATCTTCAATATCGACGATTCCATTTCTAAGTGCCCCAATCGCCCTATTCTCTCTACTGTCTGACAGAAAAATCATGGCGCTGGAGATTGCATTGATTCGTCGAATATAGGGCCTGTATTGCAGCAATTCCTTTCCCTCGCCGCCCTGATAGTACTTATCAATCAGGAGACAGATTTCCAAGTTATGACTGGTATCGCGGATGACGCGGCGATAATATCCCAATTGGAATAGGATGAGATAACGATAATAATAAAGGAGGCTCTCCCCCCGCAGCGCCCGAAAATCTTCGTCGCTGAGGATAAGAACTCCACCTGACTGCCTGATTGCTTCCTCTCTTTTCTGGTAAACCTCAAGGAGGCTATTGGCATCCTCAGGTTTCTGTCCGTCAGGGCGTCCGTTCAGATGATATTGCTCAATTCCCAGGGGTAGACGAATTTCCATTAATTCAGAGCCATTTTCGTTTCTGATGAAGCGAACATTGTTCTCCCCGTCATATGGCCAGCTATTTAGGATATGACTCAGATTCCCCGACTGTTCCATTTCGTCTCCTATCATATTTTAGTGCTTTTCTCGCTCTTTCGCTCGGATATTTCGATTTTTGCCGCAAAAAAAATGAAAAAAGGCACTATTGACCGACTTCTTCCCAACTCTTATGACAGGAACGTAGAAAATGGTTATATATTGAAACAGGTGAAGGATATGAAACTGATTGCCTATCGAATCGTGGCACTTGCAATTTTATCAAGTTCCCTCGTATCGGCCCTTGGACGGGAGCGATATGTGCGCATTAGAACAATAGGAGGCATGGAGCCTATAGGGGCCCTGCATATAAGGGGAGGCGGCACGAAGTTGAAAACTCCAATGAATACAGGCTACGGCCTGAGCCCCGGCCTTGAGATATATTATGTTCTCAACGAAATTTTTGAGGTCGGCATTGGTTTTCAGTGGCAATTCGGACGCAAGGCTCTGCCTGGAAAGAATACCGGAATCTTTGGTTCTGCTCCAATTTATTCATCCACAAGAATCAATCTGGCGAGAGTCGAGGATTTCTCAACATACGCTCTGCTTAAGCTGGGTTACAGCATTTTGAACAGCGGCAGAGGATTCAGGGAAATTTGGAATTCCGAACCGGGAGGGAGCCTCAATTCTGCGAAGGGAGGGTTTTATGGGATGGCCGCATTGGGAGTGACAACAAAGCTCAAGGAGACTCATCGCTGGGATATGGATCTGAGCATTGATACCGGATACATCTTTCAAGGCTTCACAGTCTCCAATTCGGAAAGAGATTATCCCTTGCTTTATCATGAGATGTCCGTGCATTTTTCATTGGATTGGCTTTTCTAAAATGGAATACGTCCACCTGCAGCCCCTTTCCGAGGATAACCTGTTGATGCGATTTCACCTCTTCCACTATTATCAATAGTCTAAGTTCGAATTCTGTCGACTTTCGTGACTGTGGAGCAGGCACATTCAAGGGGAGGTAGGGATGATTAACCAGGGGCTTGCTATTATGGCAGTCGGGATGCTGATGGTTTTTGCGTTTTTAGCAATCATGGTAGTTGTAATGAGACTCATGTCTGCCGTGATTTTGAGATTCTTCCCAGAGACAATCAAGCCTGTATCCGTCGTACAGAATAGAGAATTGGAACTCGCGATAGCGATAGCGGCGGCCCACATGGGACGCAAATAAACCCAATCGGAGAAATGAATGAAGAAAGTGAATTTCATGGTTACGGCGTTTCGCGATGGATTTCAGTCAGTTTTTGGGGCGAGGGTTTTCACTAGAGACTTCATCCCTGCTGTTCAAGCGGCAAGCGAGGCGGGACTCAATCACTTTGAGGCAGGTGGAGGGGCGCGCTTTCAATCTCTCTATTTCTACAGCAACGAAGATGCCTTTGACATGATGGATCAGTTCCGCGTCGCCGCCGGGGATGAGGCAAATCTGCAAACTCTGGCAAGGGGGGTCAATGTGGTGGGGCTCAGCTCCCAGAGTCGTGATATTATCAACCTTCACGCAAAACTGTTCAGGAAACACGGCATAACCACCATTCGAAATTTTGATGCCCTTAACGATGTCAATAATCTGATTGATTCCGGAAAGGCCATTGTAAACGCCGGGCTCAAGCACGAAGTTTCTGTAACTCTCATGGCCCTTCCGGAGGGAGTTGCCGGAGCCCATGATCCGGATTTCTACGAAATGACTTTGCGTGGTATTCTGGACGCCGATATCCCCTATGATTCGGTTTGCTTCAAGGATGCCTCCGGCACCGCCACGCCCGCTGTAGTCCACGAAACAATAAAACGAGCCCGCAAAATGCTCCCTAGTGGAACCAAAATTGTTTTTCACTCTCATGACACCGCAGGGATATGCATTTTGCAGTACAAGGCCGCACTGGAGGCGGGTGCCGACCAGGTGGATTTATCGATGTCGCCTGTCTCCGGCGGAACCTGCCAGCCGGATGTGATGGTTATGTATCATGCCCTGCGCGGCACGGAATACACATTGGGCGTGGATGCCAAAAGGGTTTACGAGGCCGAAGAGATATTTAAGGAATGTATGAAAGACTATTTCAAGCCCCCGGAATCTCGAACCGTCGAACCGCTAATCCCCCTCTCCCCCATGCCCGGGGGCGCTCTTACGGCCAATACGCAGATGCTTCGAGATAACAACCTTCTGGACCGCTACGAGGAAATCACCAAAAATATGGGTGAAGTTGTAATCAAGGGCGGGTATGGAACTTCCGTTACTCCAGTCTCCCAGTTCTATTTTCAGCAAGCATTCAACAACACAATATTTGGTCCATGGAAGAAGATAGCGGATGGCTATGGGAAGATGGTATTGGGCTATTTTGGGAAGACCCCCGTGGCCCCCCATCCGGAAGTGATAAAGATTGCCCGGGAACAAATGGGCCTGGAGCCCACCAATCGTCTGGTAGTAGATATAAATGACGAGAACCCGTCCCTCGGTGTGGAAGCCGCAAAGAAGATGCTAATCGACAACGGCATCTCGGAACTCAGTGAGGAAAACATCTTCATTGCTGCAACTTGCCTCGACAAGGGAATTCAGTTTCTCAAACACGAAGCCAAACCAAACGTCCGCAAAAAATCTGCCGAGAAGGAGGGGGTAACCGTCACTGTAAACGGCCGATCCTATGGCGTGAAAATCGACGGGAACATAGCAAACGTAAATGGGCAAGACTACAATATCGACATAAGGGATGGTATTGATACGGCTGGCACTGCCTTATCTCCCGCTTCGACAGCTCCTCATCCAAAAACGTTAACCACCCCCAAAGGCGCAAAAGAGGGGACTGTGTCGGCTCCGATGCCCGGTTTAGTGCTGCGCATCCCTATCGCTCTGGGAGATCGAGTCAAAGAAGGAGATGAGGTGATAGTTTTGGAAGCAATGAAGATGGAGACACCCGTCTCGGCTACGGTAGATGGCATGATTGGCGCCATCTTAGTTAAGCAGGGCGATCAAGTAAAGGCCGGAGAAACCCTAGTACGCATTGATCATGAGGAGCAGAAATGACTTTTGTAAATTCCCTGATAGAGCTTTGGCACACCACGGGAATATATGGATTTCTCCAAGCTGGCGGATGGCGCAACTTAGTGATGATAGGGGTGGGTCTCCTGCTAATACGGCTGGCAATAAAAAGGGGTTTTGAACCCCTGCTGCTAATACCCATCGGATTCGGTGCCGTACTCTCGAACATCCCCTTCGCCGAAATCGCCAGCCACACTGTTGAGATACTAGACGGTGAGAGCAGAGTGATTGTAGAGCAATTTGGCGGTTTTATCGGGCAATTCTACGACATGGGAATTAGCAGTGGCCTGTTCCCCCTGCTGATATTCATGGGCGTGGGTGCCATGACAGATTTCGGTCCCCTACTGGCCAATCCAAAAACGCTGCTCCTGGGTGCTGCTGCTCAATTTGGAATTTTTGCCGCGCTTTTTGGAGCCGTCCTATTGGAGCGAATCCCAGGATTCTCGTTCGTTAGAGGGGCAGGAAATGCAGTCTTGGCCGATTCAATTCTCCATGTGGCAGGTTCGATAGGAATAATAGGCGGAGCTGACGGCCCTACGGCTATTTTCACCGCCTCTCGGCTAGCCCCGGAATATCTGGGACCAATAGCGGTTGCGGCCTATTCCTACATGGCTCTGGTACCTATAATCCAGCCTCCTATCATGAGAGCTCTTACAACAGAAAACGAACGAAAGATAAAAATGGAGCAGCTTCGACATGTTACAAAGGCGGAAAAAATTCTCTTCCCAATAGTTCTGCTGTTTTTGTGCATTCTGCTGCTCCCCAGCGCCACTCCCCTTATAGGCATGCTCATGTTTGGCAACTTGTTAAAGGAGTCGCTTGTAACCGACCGACTCTCGTACACCGCTCAAAATGCCCTAATGAACACCGTCACAATCATGCTAGGCCTATCGGTTGGTTCCAAAATGTCTGGCGAGATATTTCTGAAGGGCACCACCTTACTTATATTGCTGCTTGGTTTGCTGTCCTTCATGATTGGAACTATGACGGGCGTGCTTCTTGCCAAAATAATGAACAAGCTTTCGTCCAAGCATCCCATCAACCCCTTGATTGGAGCGGCTGGCGTGTCGGCAGTGCCAATGGCGGCCCGTGTGGCAAATGAGGTGGGAATCAAGGCAAATCCGAACAACTACCTTCTCATGCACGCCATGGGGCCAAACGTGGCAGGAGTGATAGGTTCAGCCGTGGCCGCGGGTATACTTTTAACGCTGGTTCCGATATTGGGGGGCTAGGGTATCGTCTGTGAGGGTTAGTTGGAAGAATCAAACAATCGGTTTTTTGCCAGCTACTTGATGTCAAGTGATATACTTGAAAGCAATCTCTATTGAGATGTCTTGTCTTGCCTGGATTTTTCGAGGATATGGTTAAGTCGAATGTAGTTGAAAATCTTGAGATATACAACTTCATGGTGCAAGAAATGCCGCTCATATTAATCTTGAATTCTGACCCCCTGCTATGTCTGACAAGCCTGCAAGCCAGGGGCGAAAGGGGCTTGATGTTTTTGGCCGCAGAGCCGGGGAAAGTGACTGCTGAGGCAAAAAATTGAATGAAAGATTGTTATTTCTTGCTGGGGGGGTGTATAGCATGAATGACAATAGACTTGTTAGATTACAAAAATTCCAAACTTTTAAGGAGAGCATAGATATGAAGATTGCCTATGGTGTCATTTTGGCCCTGATCATCCTTTTGGCATCCTGCGAGGATTCCGAATCCACATCCCCAGCCTTGCCGGTAAGCACCCTTGCAGGCAGCGGCACGAGAGGCTATCAGGATGGCGGCGCAGCAACGGCGCGGTTTAACAACCCCACCCGCGTGGCCGTGGACTCATCGGGCAATGTCTATGTGGCAGATCTTAGAAACAATCGCATTCGGAAGATCACTCAAACTGGGGAGGTAAGCACCCTTGCAGGCAGCGGCACAAGTGGTGCTGATGATGGCGCCGCAGCATCGGCGCAGTTTAACCCCCCCGCCGGCGTGGCCCTGGACTCATCGGGCAATGTCTATGTGGCAGATAATGGCAACAATCGCATTCGGAAGATCACCGAAGATGGTGGAATCTGGGCGGTAAGCACCCTTGCAGGCAGCGGCACGGCTGGTTATCAGGATGGCACCGTAGCAGCGGCGCGGTTTGACTACCCCTACGGCGTGGCCCTGGACTCATCGGGCAATGTCTATGTGGCAGATACTGTCAACCATCGCATTCGGAAGATCACTCAAACTGGTGGAACCTGGACGGTAAGCACCCTTGCAGGCAGCGGCGCGAGAGGTTATCAGGATGGCGGCGCAGCAACGGCGCGGTTTAGCAGGCCCACCGGCGTGGCCCTGGACTCATCGGGCAATGTCTATGTGGCAGATGCTGTCAACCATCGCATTCGGAAGATCACCGAAGATGGTGGAACCTGGACGGTAAGCACCCTTGCAGGCAGCGGCACGGCTGGTTATCAAGATGGCGGCGCAGCAACAGCGCGGTTTAACTGGCCCTACGGCGTGGCCCTGGACTCATCGGGCAATGTCTATGTGGCAGATAGATACAACAATCGCATTCGGAAGATCACTCAAACTGGGGGAACCTGGGCGGTAAGCACCCTTGCAGGCAGCGGCACGGCTGGTTATCAGGATGGCGGCGCAGCAGCGGCGTGGTTTAGCGACCCCACCGGCGTGGCCCTGGACTCATCGGGCGATGTCTATGTGGCAGAGTATGGCAACGATCGCATTCGGAAGATCACTCAAACTGGGGGAACCTGGACGGTAAGCACCCTTGGAGGCAGCGGCGCGAGAGGTTATCAGGATGGCGCCGCAGCAGATGCGCGGTTTAACAACCCCACCCGCGTGGCCGTGGACTCATCGGGCAATGTCTATGTGGCAGATTTTGCCAACAATCGCATTCGGAAGATCACTCAAACTGGGGAGGTAAGCACCCTTGCAGGCAGCGGCACGCAGGGTCATCAGGATGGCGGCGCAGCATCGGCGCAGTTTAACAGCCCCTACGGCGTGGCCGTGGACTCATCGGGCAATGTCTATGTGGCAGATGCTGGCAACAATCGCATTCGGAAGATCACTCGAACTGGGGAGGTAAGCACCCTTGCAGGCAGCGGCACGGCTGGTTATCAGGATGACGCCACAGCAACGGTGCAGTTTAACAGCCCCTACGGCGTGGCCCTGGACTCATCGGGCAATGTCTATGTGGCAGATGCTGGCAACAATCGCATTCGGAAGATCACCGAAGATGGTGGAACCTGGACGGTAAGCACCCTTGCAGGCAGCGGCGCGAGAGGTTATCAGGATGACGACGCGGCAGCGGCGTGGTTTAGCGACCCCACCGGCGTGGCCGTGGACTCATCGGGCAATGTCTATGTGGCAGATTATGGCAACAATCGCATTCGGAAGATGGAGTATAGGGTGCCCTAGGATTCCTTAGAGCCTTCCCTCTCTACCTGAGAGGGGGGCTCCGGGTGAAGCGGAAAACAATACACCAGCAAATCACCGAGTCAAACAGTCAGAATATCCAATCGAATCCGAAGGACGACTTAGGTAGTAACTCTTAGGGGGGGGTGGAAAATTTTGCAGGGTCTACCCCAGCCGCTTCTCCAGGGCATCAATCTGTTCTACAAGTACCTTGGGAACCCTGTCCCCATAGATATCATAGCTTTCCTTGATTGCGGCCAGCTCCTTCTTCCAACCAACAACGTCCACTGAAAGAAGGACATCCAAGTCTGCACTTGTAACATCGGTTCCGCGGATGTTTATATCCTCCTTCCTGGGAAGCAGTCCTATCGCTGTCTCAACCGCACCTACGGTACCGGCACAGCGTTTGAAAACCCATTCAAGTACCCTACTGTTATCACCAAATCCCGGCCAGAGCCACCTGCCCTCCTTGGTTTTTCGGAACCAGTTTACAAAAAAGATCCTTGGCAGCTTGTCAGCACTCGTTCTCTTGCCAATACTCAGCCAGTGCTGGAGAAAATCAGCCACATGATAGCCAATGAATGGACGCATTGCCATGGGATCGCGGCGAACAGTTCCCATCTTGAGATCCAACGCTGCCGCGGTAATCTCCGAACCAGCGGCCGAGCCCACGAAGGTGCCATGAATCCAATCCGTAGCCTGATTCACCAGCGGAATTGTGCTAGTCCGCCTTCCTCCAAACAAAAACGCATCGATTGGTACGCCGGCAGGATCCTCCCAGTTATCGGCAATCACCGGGCAGTTTGCAGCCCTGGCGGTGAATCTGGCATTCGGATGCGCAGCCGGTTCCTTCGCCGTTGCTGCATCCCACTTCCTTCCCTTCCAATCGATAAGGGTGCCGGGGGGATCATAGCCAATGCCCTCCCACCAGATATCGCCATCTTCCGTAAGCGCCACATTGGTAAACACAGCATCCTTTGCAATCGTGTGCATTGCGTTGGGATTTGAATCCATTGAAGTGCCCGGCGCGACTCCAAAAAAACCGGATTCGGGGTTAATAGCGTACAAACGTCCATCCGCGCCAAATTTCATCCAGGCAATATCATCCCCGACTGTTTCCACCTTCCAGTTTTCAATGGTGGGAATTAGCATTGCCAGATTCGTCTTCCCGCACGCGGATGGGAACGCTCCGGCAATATGTTTAATCTCGCCTTCGGGGCTCGTAAGTTTCAATATGAGCATGTGCTCCGCCATCCAGCCCTCATCTCTAGCCTGCACAGAGGCAATTCTCAGAGCCAGGCACTTCTTACCCAGCAGCGCGTTGCCGCCATAGCCCGAGCCGTAAGACCATATCTCTCGAGTTTCCGGGAAGTGCGCTATGTACTTGTTCTTAACAGGAGCACAGGGCCAAATCCCATTGTCCTTCTCGCCCGCGGCCAGGGGCTTCCCAACTGAATGAACAGTGGGAATATACTCGCCGTCAATTCCAAGAACCTCATACACCTTGGGAGTTACCCTTGCCATTATATGCATGTTGATTACAACATAGGCGGAATCGGTGATTTCAAAACCTATCTTCGCAATGTTGGAGCCCACGGGGCCCATCGAAAACGGGATAACATACATGATCCGGCCTTTCATACAGCCCCTGTATAGGCTGCGCATCGTTTTTTTCAACTCCGCAGGATCAATCCAGTTATTAAGCGGCCCCACATCCTCCTGTTTTTCAGAGGCGACATAGGTGCGACTCTCCACTCGCGCCACATCGCTGGGATCGGAACGAAAAAGCAGGCAGTTAGGACGTTTTGCCGGGTTGAGCCGCGTCGCCAAACCGCCATTCACTAATTCATCCGAAAGTCTGTCATATTCAGCCTTTGATCCATCACACCAGTAGACACCCTTGGGTGTCATGAGTTCGGCCCATTCCTTCACCCAGGATACAAGCCTGTCGTGTTTAGTGGGCGTTTCATTTAAGTAGTTAATTTGCATATGGGTAGAGTTCCTCCAACTACACATGTTATAGATACCGTATATAATATGATACTAGTGTTCTAAGTGTCTACCACGAACGCAGAATTTAGCTGCCCCGGGCTTTACGAGAGAGCAAATACGGAGTAGCAGGCTAGGCCGCTTGCCTTGCCGAAATTCCGTATCCGATAGCGAAAGACGAGATTCGAACTCGCGACATCCACCTTGGCAAGGTGGAGCTCTACCACTGAGCTACTTTCGCAGTTTCACAAATATTAGTGAATGCATCACTCTTAATCAATGCCCTCATCACGTGTTTTTACGAACTGGTTCATTTAGGCCAAAATCCACTATAATGCCGAGTGATTTTTTGGCACTACCTTGTTGATGAGAACGTGCTGGCCTCTATTTTTTCGAATTTCCCTCTCTGGGGCCTGCTTGCTGTAATTGCACTGGTTATAGCCCTACTATCTCAAGGTGCCAGCTGGCTGATTGACGGAGCAGTGAACCTGGCTCTGAGAACCCGGCTGCCAAAGATTGTAATAGGCGCTACAATACTCAGTCTGGGAACCACGGCGCCGGAGGCCTTTGTCTCAGTTATGGCCGCATTCATGGGCAACCCCGGTCTGGCGCTCGGAAACGGTGTGGGCTCAATTATTGCCGATACCGGACTGATATTTGGATTAACTGCAATCCTTGCCGCACCCCCAATGAATAAATGGATTCTAAGCCGTAGCAGCAACTGGCAGCTTGGTTCAGCGGTGCTGCTTGTAATCCTGGCATCATTTGCATACCTCCTCCTGCCGGATGGTCCCGTAATAAACCGTCTAATGGGACTGCTGCTTGTGGCCCTGCTCGTTATCTACCTGATAATGACTTACATGTGGGCCCAAAATGGAGCTCATACCAACTTAAAGGTGGGGAAAAACAAGAAGCCGATGTACCTGCCAATTATTCTCCTGCAGTTCCTAGGTAGTCTGATCTTAGTGATTATTGCATCACGACTGCTCGTGCCCGCGGCAGTCGAAACCGCCAGGCGATTCGGAGTGCCGAACGATGTTATAGCGGCAACCATGGTTGCTCTAGGAACATCTCTGCCCGAACTAAGTACAGCGATTGCCGCCATCCGGAAGGGACACCCGGAGATAACCGTTGGAAACATTGTTGGTGCAGACGTGTTGAATATCTTATTCGTAATTGGTACGGCGGCTCTCGCCGCGCCGCTAGCCGTCCCAAATAATTTCTTCTTGCTGCATTTTCCGGCAATGCTTCTAATCCTGATATCTTTTCGAATCTTTATCTCTACTAATACCGGAGAACGCTTTCACCGCTGGCAAGGGGCTTGGCTGCTTACGATTTATATTTGTTACATTGTGCTCCAATACACAGTAGCTTAGGTTCTCGCCATCAGCACCGACAAGCAAAAGTAATTCGCCGGATTTATATGTCTCAGGGGGATGAATTGCTCACCTACTATTCCCTGCAAAAAATAAAGTGCCGGATAAACTTCTCAATCATACCCTTTCTGTACCCGAAAATGTGATAACTATGTCCATTCTGTTGACAGTTTTCGAACGTGCCGGTTATGATGCCTCCCCTGCGCGGGGGGTGTAGCTCAGTTGGTTAGAGCGCGTGAATGGCATTCACGAGGTCATGGGTTCGACTCCCTTCACCTCCATCAATCCAATAAATGAGCGTGAGCGAAGTGAGTGATAAGGAGATAAATCCGGAAATCGCGACACTCCTGGACGGTGATGCTTCAACTCCTCCGGATTTTTCCAAAATTTTCGACGACCTGCCCGCGGATGAAGAGAAGGAAGTCTATAACAAGCAATCCCTGCCATCCATCGAAAAATGGGAGCAGGAACCGAATCCCGTTTTCTTTGAAAAGGACTTTTATTCGAAGGTTCTAGTAGGTGAAGGCGAGCATTCCAAAAAATTTCATGACCTGCTCCGGAGATTTTTTAAGTCCGAAAATCCCCCGGAAAAGAGTGTTTTCCGCCAACGCCTAATACCCCTTTGGTGGGATCTGCTGCGAAGCATCGCGGCACATTTTCAAAATTCCTCACAGGAGAAGAGATGGGCAATACGCTATGCCTACTTCCTTCCAACACTGATTTCCGTCGAGCAACTTCAAATGCTTTCGAAGATCATCACCGAGAACCCCTATGGTGAACCGATACACTATGTGGACGAGTGGTTCGATCTGGTGCTAAGCAACAAAGAAAATCCACTGGCAACCGACGAGTTGAAGCTCAGTCGGATGGATATCCAAACAAAGGCAAAGGTACAGCTCGATAAGGCCATAGGCTCTAAGAAGGCAAACCTGTCATTTCTCCAGGATCTGATGCTTACCCGAAAAAAACTGAATGGCGAAATAGAGACTCATACCCGTGTAATTACCCAAAACAATCCACATCCAACCATACCGAATATACAAATTCCATACACCGCAGAGCAGAAGCATTCCCTCAACAGGATTAACGAAATTCTTCGAAAACTCTCCAAGGTAGACAGAGAAATCAACCTGAACATTGAAAAAACCAAGGATGCGGATAGCAAATTCGAAATACTCGGTGACAAGATGCAGCAGATGGGTGAACTCAATAAGTCCGACAAGAACATGATTGAAAACGAACTGGACAGCATAAGGCAACTGGCCAAGCTCTGTGTCGGACGTCGAGGAAATCATCTGCCATTTCTGATGAAGCCCTTTTTCCCCTCAAACATCACACTCATAGGAACCCGTGAAAATGTTATTAAGTTTATGGGCCAGGTGGAGCAGATAGATCCCGGGGTGTTTTGCCGTCCGTTTCGACAAAAAACACAGCGAATTGTGCCTCATACCATCCTAGTGCCCTGTCTTGGAGACAGGGGATTTTGCTGGGAACCCTTCGAACAGCTTAACCGAGCCACAAGTCGCGGACGAATCGCCGTTCCAATGTATCCAAAGGATATTGAAACCGCTGTTATCTACGCCCTTGGAGACCTCCGTTGGAACGTTGCTAAGGAAAGGGCCGCTCATTATTGGATGGAAGAGGGTCTTACCGGCAATTACTACCAGTGGTTTAGCGGAACTAAGCAGCGAGGGGACGTTCGGGAGAGCTTTCTCGATAGCTATTACTTATGGATTACCAAGGAGTCAGAGGGTGTTCAAAAATTGGAAAAGGAGGTCCGTTCCATTTTTTGGCGCTACATTCCCTTTCCACCGGCCCTTAAGGATTCCCTGAAAAATCGCGGTTTTGTTTACAGCGAACTTCATAAAAAAGATGCTAACAGGGAGCTGTCCGATGGATACTAAACTCGCCCGCGGCGTTTTCGAAACACCGGTTTGATGTAGGTATCCAGATTCCATCTCCGAATCACCCATTTGATTAATCTCGAATAAAGGAAAAAAGTTCCAAGAACAGCGCCCAATAAGATCAGTATTACCGCCAATAAGGACATAGCCTGAGAGTTAATATCAAACTTTCGATACATTGAACCCAGCAATGCTCCAATTACCAAGGCCAGCACTATCAGCATTGACAGATTCAATATCGTTGCTCCAATCAAAAAAAAGATTGTATTGAGTGCCTTATTCAATCCTCCCACTCCGGTTTTTCTGTTGAAACAGCAGGATAATCAAGACAATAAGGGAAATCACCATGGTTGCATCCGCGATATTGAAAGTGGGCCATCGCTCCAATCCGAAAATGCCAAAGAATTTGAAATCGAGAAAATCGACAACTCCCTCAGGTCGGAAAATACGATCTGTCAGATTTCCCACACCGCCTCCAAGTATTGCCGCAAAAAACCATCGCTGTCCCTCTGAGATATCTTTTCCACGTACAAGATAAACTCCCATTCCCAACAGAACGATGAGGGGAACGGCAACAAGAATCACGGTTCGATAAACGCCGGGGAGATTGGCTCCCATGCTGAATGCGGCACCGGTGTTCCTGATGTGCACCAATCGGAAAAAATCGCCTCCAAAGCTCCAAGCAACCGTAAAGAGTGGAATCAGTCTCACAACCAGCAGCTTTGATATCTGGTCGATTAACACTATACCCGCACTTAGAATGAAATAGCGTCCTTTTCTCAAGTACAACTCCAATTAGGGCTCAATACCCGGTTGGGATATCAAGGAAGATTGATTCAATACCCAGCTCCCGAGTCACTAATTCGGCCACAGCCTTCACGCCAAATACCTCAGTTAGGTAGTGACCCGCGAAAAGCACGTTGATTTTTGCTTCGCGGCACCCATGATAGATGCTGTGGGAGGCGTCTCCCGTTATATACAAATCCATCCCCTCACTTATAGCCTGAGTCACCTCATACGGCGCGCCCCCTGAAATCACGGCGACACTGCAAATCTCGGAGGGGCCGAATCTCAGCGCGTTAATGCCCCCTTCCCAGGCTCCGAAGAGGCACTGCACGATTTCTTCTAAACTGAGGGGCCCAGGGAGCAGTCCCTTATATCCAATCTTATGCCCTCTATAACTTCCGAAGGGTTCGATATCCTTCAGGCCCAGTCTCCCTGCTATTTGGGCATTGTTACCCAGAACAGGGTGTCGGTCCAGGGGCAGATGACAGGCATAAAGGGCAATATCGTTTTTCATCAAAAATCGAACTCTGGCACCCGGAACTCCGATTAGTCGCTGAGCGGACCCCCAGAATAAACCATGGTGAACAAAGAGAGTTTGGGCGCCCTCCTGTTTCGTTCTCTGAAATGAATCAAGGCACGCGTCCACGGCAAAGGCTATTTCCCCAAGCACCGCATCCATGTCTCCCACCTGGACGCCATTCAGAGCATTGTCCACATCATCCACTTCACTGAACTCCAATCGCTCTCGAATCCAGCAGTCAAACTCGGCGAGTTTCATGGAGCCATTATATAAGCATAGCTGTGTGTTTCAAGTCTGGCAGCAATCGTATAGGTGCAGCGGCTTCGTCAATATAGTTTCAGCCTGTTCTTCATCATCTCGAAGATGAGGAAACTCGTCTTCTTATAAATGGGCTGGCCGACAGAATTGCCCACATCTGGATGCGAAATCCTACAAGGAAAAACAAGATAGTCTTATTGCCGAGACAGAGAATAACAAAACCAGGATGCTCTTCGAATTTGAAAGCCAACTCGAGGCGGGTGGGTTCAGAACTGTTCAAACAGGCAATGCTGGGGAAGATAAGGCAGCGGACATAGCCCCCTGCCAGATGGTGAGATTATTCCCTTCGAAGGATCTTCGAAGCATGATAATCTCTGGAAGAATTCCGGAATCGGTGTGGCGGAATACCCGGGAACGTTATTTCACCTATCTGGATGCGATGAGGCAAATTTACAGGAGAATTCGTATTGCGAGAGAAAAACTGAACGCGGCCTTAGTATCGCTCAAAAAGGAGACCATACGTCCGGGAATAGACGAAGAATGCTCGGCCATATCGGAGAATTGGGAGGAGAAGACCATCAGGGCATATTTGAAGAACCTCGAAAAAGATGTAATTGAAAATAGCGATTGGATAACTGGATATCAAAAGACGATGATATAGATTTGAATATCCGCTATGGAGTAAACATCGTAATTGATCGTTTTGAAGTCGATAAGCTGCCAATAAGCTCAAGAGGAATCGCCGAAAATGCCGAAAATGTTATCAAAATTCAGCAGGGGAAAATAGATGCCTAACCTGAAGGCGATCGAAAAAATAAGGCGGTCTATACGTATGTCGACGCCCCTGGTAATAACCTCTCACAAATTCCCGCACAACGTTGAACTGCAAATCGACGAAATTCTCGCCACCTTCTTGGATGAGCTTGGCCAAAACGAGCTTAAGGACTATCTATCGTACTGTCTGAAGGAGTTAACCGCAAATGCCAAGAAGGCAAACACGAAAAGAGTATACTTCGAGAAAAAGAACCTCAATATTCAGGATAGTGAAGACTATCAAAGAGGTATGGAAAACTTCCGGAATGAAACGATGGACAATCAGGAATACTGGATTGAGCGCCAGAAGGAAAAGGGGTTGTACATTAGAATTCTTTTTCATCCCACTGGTAGACTTTTCCGAATCACCGTCAGAAATAACTCTGAAATAACCAACAAAGAACATATGCGAGTACGTGACAGAATCGTGCGCTCCCACTCCTTTGAAACTCTTGAAGCGGCTTTCTCTGAGGTTCTTGACGACTCAGAGGGAGCGGGTCTTGGCATTGTTATTCTGATACTGATGCTGCGAAAAATGGGCCTGAATGAAGATGCCTACGAGATTGGGGGTTCAAATGGAATAACGAGTGCCAGCATAACGATTCCTATCGGAGAAGTAAAACATGAACAGCGGGAAATGCTGATTAAGCAGATTGTTGATGAAATAGACCGTCTTCCTCAGTTTCCGGAGAACATTGTTGCCGTCCAGCGATTGATTAACGATCCAAAGAGCGAACTGCGGGATATTGCAAAAAGAATCAGCATTGATCCGGTACTTACGGCAGACTTACTGAGAACCGTGAATTCGGCATATTTCATGCTGCCCAATAGGGTAGACAACATTGGTGATGCGGTGAAGATGCTGGGTCTGCGAGGCATAAAAAACATGCTTTTCAGCCATGGCACTTCCAAAGTTTTGGAACTGCCTACCCATCACACACTATGGCATCATGCTCACCGTGTGGCTTTTTACAGCTTTGTTTTGGCGCGGCAGGTTACGCGAAACAGGGATGTTATCGATGATGTTTATGTTGGAGGAATACTCCACGACATCGGCAAAATCATATTCTCCGCGGTACATCCGAATCTTCTGGATAAAATACGGAAGTTTTGCCACAAAAAAAACATATCTCCGAATTTGCTTGAAGACCTGTCAGCGGGCCACAACCATGCCGAAATAGGCGCGCGGATGGCTTACAAATGGAATTTCTCTCCCCCCCTTGTCGACACAATTCGCTACCACCACCATCCGAACGACTGTCATTCCGAGAATCTTCTCATCGTATCAAGCGTCTATCTTGGCAACACAATATGTGCTTATGAGAAGGGTATCTGCCACTATGAGTCCATAGACTCCTCAATACTCTCGAAATTCAGGATCACAGATGAAGCTCTATTCAAAAAAGTGCAAAATAAATTGGCTGAAGATTACGAATCGGAAATAAAAATCGTGCGAAACGCCGTTCTTGGATGAGATTTTTTGCTCTGATTTTCTGGGGTCTCCTTGCAGTTAAATAGCTCGCGGCAATCTCATAGAACCCAAAGAGGATTCTTTCAAACCAATCCAGAAGTGCACAAATTTCTGCTGGGGAGAAGTCTCAAAGGCGGCCCTATAATTCTCAAACGGAAGCTGTCTTTGGTTCAATCCACCTTGTCACATAACCCCTTCATCGAAGCGGGGATATCTCTCCACTATTTCATCTTCGTCAAACCAGATGGCAATCTCGGCTGCCGCACTGTCCGAATCCTCAGAAGCATGAATCAAATTCGGGATAACACCCAGGCGCTCCCTGCTCCGCTCATAGCTCATATGACAGTAATCTCCACGAATTGTTCCAGGCATCGCCTCCCTGGGCTCTGTCGCTCCAACAAGCTTCCGAACGATAGAAATAGCGTGCGCACCCTCAAAAGCCAGGGCAACGACAGGTCCCGAAGTTAGAAGCCCAACAAGCCCCTCAAAAAAGGGTTTACCCCGATGGCTCTCGCAGTGTTTTCTTGCTCTGAGGATTTCGGGCCGTATCATTTTGATACCAGTCAGGGTCAGCCCAGCATTCTCAAACCTGCTTAGAATGACACCAACCAGCGCCCGTTTTACGCCGTCAGGCTTAATTAAAACTAAGCTGCGTTCCCAGGTTTTCTCCATAGCTGCAGATCATAAATGATAAAATCGATTTTGCACATCCCATACGCAATTCAACGTTAAAAGGGCAAACATGGATGGCAGCTGTGTACTGCGCTGTCTCTGTTACTTCGCTAACCGGAGCCGCACCCGATGCCGGAGCGGTTACGCCCCCATTTGCAGCAGTAGATACCTTAGTGCCACCTGCTGAACCGGCGGGTTTCGGGCAGCCGGCAAGGGTCAGTACCGGTACAAGTAGAGCCATAACCCATAATCTCATAATGATTTCCATAAGCACACTCCTTTGGAGATGAAAGTATTCAACGAGTGAACACACTGCCCATTCTCAATAGTATGCTTGTTAGCTATCACCAATTTCAGCAATTACCCACAATTCCGGCGAGATTACAATATCTCAATGCGATACTATGACAGACTATTATGAGATTTCACGAACGCGGCGCGAAGTATTGAAGAAAGCGACAGCCTTCTAAGAGAAGTCGATTGAGTTTTGCATTAATCAACGTGAAGAAAACCATTAAATTGGGGCAACCTCAAAGTGAACTCCCCGTTATCTCTTACTTGAACCTTAGTTTTTTCATTTGCTTGACCCTCCTCATCACATGTCTGATACTTGATAACGGTGCTCTGTGTTAGCGCATGGGTGGTGTATTCCGCTGGCGTATGCCCGGTATGGTATCGGCGCCCATTAATCCCGCAAATTATAGGAGTCAAAGATGTGTGAAGCGCTTAGTCCGAATTCATTCAAGGACAGGAGAAGGGGTCCGGTGGTGCTCTGTATTATGGATGGCGTAGCCCTTGGGAAGTATGAAGAGGGCGACGCGGTTCGGAGCGCGCATACAGAGCACTTGGACCACGCAATGCGCAACTGGCCCAAAACCAAGCTTAAGGCACATGGAACCTCGGTGGGATTGCCCTCAGACAGTGATATGGGAAATTCCGAAGTAGGGCACAATGCCATGGGCTGCGGCAGGGTTTTTGCGCAGGGCGCCAAGCTTGTAAACAGCTCAATTGAATCTCGAGCCATTTTCGAGGGAGAAGCTTGGAAAAAACTTGTAGGCAATGTGAGAAAGACGGGCGGAACGATGCACTTCATCGGCCTCCTTTCCGACGGCAATGTGCATTCTCACATTGAGCAGTTGAGAGCCCTGATACTTGGCGCCAAATCTGCCGCCGTTTCCAGAGTTCGGGTTCATGGTCTTCTTGACGGCAGGGATGTCGGCGAAACCAGCGCCCTTGACTACTTCGCTCCCTTCGAAAAATTTCTAGCTTCGGAATCCGGCGAGTCGTTTGATGCGGGATTTGCATCCGGTGGTGGGAGGATGAACATCACCATGGATCGTTATGATGCGGATTGGAGCATGGTGGAACGGGGCTGGAAGACACATGTCCTAGGCGAGGGCGATTTGTTTCGAACTACTACCGAAGCCATCGTGACTCTGCGTGAGCGAACAGGGGCAATAGATCAGGATCTTCCACCTTTCATTATCGCAGGAAAGGACGGGAAGGCCGCAGGGCCGATATTGGATGGCGATAGTGTTATTCTGTTCAATTTCAGGGGCGATCGGGCAATTGAATTGTCGAAGGCATTTGAGAGCGGCGCCGATTTCGACAAGTTTAATCGCATAAGGCTTCCAAGGGTAGAATATGCGGGCATGATGGAATATGACGGGGATGTTCATATCCCGAAGCAGTATCTTGTATCCCCGCCCGCGATTGATCGAACTATGGCTGAATACCTGGCAGCCAGCGGTGTAAGGCAGTTTTCCATTAGCGAGACGCAGAAATTTGGCCATGTTACGTATTTCTGGAACGGCAACCGCACGGGCTACATCAATGAATCGCTGGAGGAGTACTTCGAGATTAAATCGGATATTGTTCCCTTTGAGCAGCGGCCCGCCATGAAGTGTGCAGAGATTGCGGATAAGGTAATTGAGGTTATCAATAATGGGAATTTTGAACTGATTAAGCTGAATTTCCCTAACGGCGATATGGTTGGGCATACAGGCAATTTCCAGGCAACTCTGGCGTCGCTGGAAATAATGGATATTCAGATTGGGCGCATAAGGGATGCGGTTGAAAGGGCTGGAGGCATATTGATTCTGACTGCCGATCATGGGAATTCGGATGATATGTTCGAGCGCAGTAAAAAGGGTGAAGTTGTCTTCCGGGATGATGAAAAACCAAAACCCAAAACCTCTCATTCCCTAAATCCCGTGCCCTTTCTGCTATACGACCCTGATTATAATGGTGAATACTCGACTGAATTCAGGAAGGAGCTGGGGATAAGCTCGATTGCGGGCACCTGCATCAACTTGCTTGGGTACCAGGCCCCGGAGGATTACGATAAGGGCATCATAGCTTTTTGAATTGGAATACAAATAGCGTCCCTGCTCAACTTGCCCCAAGCCCAGTGTTCGCCAGGCATCAGGAGAGCAGCCAAGACAGCCTGCCGGATTCGATGTATTTACCTACTCTTCAGCCAGATACGGGTATTGAACTTTTTCACAACTTATTTGATATACCATGAGGGACTATCTTCCTCTTCAAATCTCGGCTGCAATCTACCAAATCAATCCCGTATGATTCTGCTAACGGCCTTGAGCCAGCCATTGTAGAGATCTTCTCGCCTGTCTTTCCCCATTGTAGGCTCAAAAATTTCGGCGCGAAGAGGATTGAGATTTTCACCTATCGGCAGCCTCGCAATCGCATCCATATTTCCCCAAATCCCGGCGCCCAAGCCAGCCATCAGCGCCACGCCCAGGGCGGTCATTTCCGTCAATGTGGAACGTTCAACCGGCATACCCAGTATATCTGCCTGAAAACGCATCAGAACATCGCTCTTACTCACCCCTCCATCCACCCTAATTTTCCCAAGATGTCCTCCGGCGGCACGAGACATCACTTCAAGCACATCTCTACTCCGATAGGCAATGGATTCCAGATAGGCCCGGCAAACCTGCGCCTTCCTGCTTGCCCTAGTCAGTCCAAGCAGAGCCCCGCGGGCGTGGCTGGCCCACCAGGGGCTGCCAAATCCCTGATATGAAGAAACCAAGTATAATCCACCGCAGTCGGTAACTTCCCCAGATAGCTTGTTAATCTCCTCGAAGCTTTTCACAAGCTGCAAATCGTCCTTTAGCCACTTAAGCAGGGCTCCCGCCATGAACACGCTTCCCTCAAGTGCATAGGTTATTTTACTGCCCATGCTCCAGGCAACGGTGGAAAGGAGTCCATCGGCAGAGTAAACGGGCTCATCGCCCACATTCATCAGTATGAAGCAGCCGGTGCCATAGGTGTTTTTTACATCCCCTATCTCAAATGCCCGGTGTCCAAAAAGAGACGCATGCTGATCACCTGCAATTCCGCGTATGGGTATGGGACGGCCAAAAAATTCCGGATCCGTTTCTCCGAATGATCCAACAGATGGCCGAATTTCCGGGAGGATTAGTCTGGGAATTCCAAATAAATCGAGAATTTCCTCATCCCAGAATCCACTTTTCAGGTTCATCAGCATTGTGCGGGATGCGTTGCTGTAATCGGTTGCATGCACCCTGCCGCCCGTAAGATTCCATAGAAGCCAGGTGTCAACGGTTCCAAACAGGATTTCGCCCTCTTCGGCCATTCGGGCCATCTCCGGATTCCTGTCAAACAGCCATCGAATTTTGCTGGCGGAAAAATATGGGTCCAGCACGAGACCTGTTCGTCTCTTTACCAGCTCTTCTTGTCCGGTTTCTTTGAGCCTTGCGCATATTCCCGAGCTGCGTTTGCACTGCCAACCAATTGCCCGTGCTGCGGGTGCTCCGGTTTTTCGATTCCAGAGTATGGTTGTTTCCCGTTGATTAGTGATTCCGATAGCTCCAATCCGGGAGGCACCAGAATCAATCTCTTTCAGTGCCCGCCTTGCGACATCCAACTGACTAAGCCATATTTCCTCCGCATTCTGCTCCGCCCACGCTTCCCTTGGGTTGTACATCGTGAGTTCCTTCTGCGACGACGACAGTATCCCGCAGTTCGAATCAAATACAAATGCGCGGGAACTGGCGGTTCCCTGATCAAGAGCCATCACGTGCTGCTGCATCTTTCCCTCCCTACCGATTGAAACATACCATATGTAGTCTCCTTGTTTTGAGATCGCACAACGGTTAAAATCCGGATACTCGCGGCTTTCAAGGAGGTACCTTGCCTGCGCTTTTTTGTCATCCAATTCGACTGGGAATTTGCCTGTGAGTTATTCCCCTGATGCACACAGCAGACGCCTGAATGCGGTTTTTGTTCTTCTCCTTCTCCAGCCTGCCTGTTTCGCATTTGCCGATTCGGCTGGAATCGAGGATAGAGGGAAGATTTCCATCGTCGATTACTATGGTGCATCAATTATGCTGGATGAACCTGCCAAATCGGTAGTTTCACTTTCACCAGGTATTACGGAAACGGTGTTCGCCCTTGGCTATGGAGAACTGTTGGTTGGCAGGAGCGCTTACTGCGATTATCCGCCCGAGGCCGCTGATATAGCGATTGCGGGCAGTATAGCTGAACCAAACGCCGAAATAATAGTTTCCCTGTCGCCCGATATTGTAATTGCCTCCACCCTTTTCACTCGCGAGGCCTTCGAGAGGTTGACGGGATTGGGGCTCAAGGTGGCCGTATTAAGGGGAGGGGAAACTTTTGAAGGCGTTTACGAGGGAGTGATTCAGCCAGTTGCGGCCCTACTTGGGGATGTGGAAGCGGGAGAGAAGCTCATCTCCTCTATGCGGGCCACTGTCGCCAGGGCCATGAAGAAAGTCAGGCAGTTTGCCATGAATCCAACCGTTTATTATGTGGTGGGATTTGGAGAGGGCGGAGACTGGACCGCTGGCGGCGATACCTTCATTGGCGAGATGATTGTATTGGCTGGCGGGGAAAACATCGCCGCCGATGTAAGCGGATGGTCTTTCAATCTCGAAACCCTGGTTGAGCGAGATCCGGACATCATACTTATCCCACCCTGGGCCGAGGATATCTTCCCCCTCACGCCAGTGTATTCGAACCTGCGGGCGGTGCGCAGCGGGACTGTCCTCGTAGTGGATGATGACCTCATGTCCCGGGAGGGACCAAGGATTGCGGAGGCCTTCGCCGGCCTTGTCGATGCAATTGGCGGATTTCGTTGAAGGGCAGCAAATTCATACTCCTCGGAATACCAGCTCTGGTGTTGGTTCTTCTCGGCGCTGTGAGTTTCGGTTCGATTAGAATCCCTTTTGAAGAGGTGGTAAGGATTCTGTTAGGCGGTGAAGGAGAGGACAGTTGGGAGCTGATAATCCGAAAAATCAGACTCCCCCGAGTCCTTTCTGCGGCCCTGGTGGGCGGTATACTTGCTACTGGAGGCGTGTCCTGCCAGGGTTTGTTTCGCAATCCCCTCTCGGAGCCCTATCTTTTGGGCATCAGTTCCGGCGCGGCCCTCGGCGCGGCTATTGCGATTTTGCTGTCGCCGGTTTCAGATGGATTCGGATTTGGTGTTCTAGGAGGTTCCGCATTCGCAGGAGCGATGCTCGTAACCGTGCTGGTGTACCTTGCGGCGGGGCGGGAGGCCTTCCGTCTCCCATCAACCCTCTTACTATCGGGCATAGCCATCGCCTTAGTTTGCCAGGCGATAATCTGGTTGCTTATGGCTCTCAACCACGATCAGATAGAGAAAATTGTTTTTTGGACCCTGGGAAGTCTGTCGGCTGCCGGATGGAGGAAAGTTATCTGGCTTTCAGCGGCGACAATTCCGTCGGCTGTGATACTCGCCGGAATGGGCAGAATGATGGACGTACTTTCCACCGGCTATGAAAGCGCGTATGGAATGGGAGTAAAGCCCCAGAGATCGGCCCTTATCATCCTGGCCATCACATCACTTGGAACCGCCTCGGCCGTTGCCGTTTCCGGAACTATCGGGTTTGTGGGTTTGATGGTTCCGCATATCGCCAGATTCCTGGGAGGGCCATCCCATCGAAAACTCATCATCAACTCCTGGATTGGCGGCGCGATACTGCTGGTTTTAGCTGATTTCGCGGCGCGAATGATAAATCCTCCAAGTGAAATGCCTCTCGGGATTGTAACTGCACTCCTAGGTGCTCCCTTTCTTCTCTTTCTGGTGAGGGGTAAGCGTGGCGAGGGACGTTTGGATGGCTGAATTACCTCTTCGCTTGAGAGACTTAACCTGGAAACCGGGGTTCGGGCAATTTGAACTCGGGCCGATTTCGCTAGACATCCCGGATGGAAAAATCATAGCGCTGCTGGGTCCCAACGGTGTGGGTAAGAGCTCCCTGCTAAAACTCTTATCGGGAATTTTGAAACCCAGCAACGGCAGGGTGGACCTCTTCGGTAAGGGTTATAGAATGTGGAAACCCAGAGAGAGGGGCAGGCTGGTGGCCTTCCTCTCCCAAGAATCGGAAAACCCCTTCGGATTTCCGCTAACCGAATACGTGAGTTTGGGCAGATTTCCCCACCTTGGCGCCCTCGGAAGGATGACCATGGAGGATAGAAGAATCGTAGATGCCGAGATAAACGCATGGGGGCTCGAAAAACTCCGAATGAGATCCGTAAGCAATCTCAGCGGCGGTGAATTTCAGCGTGCCCGCCTGGCTAGAGCCTTCGCGCAGCAGCCGAGGATTCTGCTATTCGACGAGCCCGCCAGCCACCTGGACCTCCTCAGTAAGGTGAGAATTCTCAGCCGGCTCAAAAAGGAGGCAGGGAGGGGAAGATGCGTCCTTGCGGCTATTCACGATGTCAACGACGCGATATTTTGCGCCGACGAGATATGGCTTCTAAACAACGGCAGAGTACTGGAGAGCGGCTTGCCTTCAAGTGTTTTGAAGCCCTCGCGCCTTGCGGATATCTACGGTATCGAACTGACCCGCTTTGCTAGCGCGGATGGAAAAATGATGTTTGGCATCCCTTCGGAATCCGATTTGGCTCCCTGATTCGTTATGAGCTCGAAACGCGGCCTCGCATCCCACCCCCCTTATCGGCCGATGCAAGCGCTGCTCCCTACTTTTTGCCCGGCGGAGTTGACATGATCTCTCCTGTATGACAGTGTCATAGATCCTGACTGTGGATTCTATAGGAGGAAATATGGGCTATGAAATCAGAGAAACAACATTCGGGCCGAAGAACTATCTCGTTGTACGCAGAGAGGTCAAAATGGAGAACATTGCGGATAAAGACCTCTGGGAAAAGGCATATGAAAAAACCTATGGATATGCAAAGGAGCACAATGTCAAGGTAGCGGGGGCGGCTACGGCTATTTATTATTCCTGGGATATGGAGAAGGGTATCACCGGCATGGGTATTGGCTTCCCGATTGAGGGAAATCCGGAATCAAAGGACAAGGATATAAGCATCTATCCTGTGAAGGAGTCAAAGGCAGCCACAACACTTCTTCGGGGCGCCTATGAGAAACTCAAGGAGGCCCATGGCGAGGTAATGCAGTACATGGAAAAAAAGGGTCTTGACACCACCCTCACCATTGAGGAGTACACCGTCAGCTCCATGGAAAAGCCCGATCCAAAGGATTGGGAAACCAATATTTTTTATCTGCATGGCTGAGTTGCCGGCGGCCTCCGGGGTAGAGAACTGAAGTTCCATCTGTGTGATCTCGTATAACGGCTCTGAGCTTGTTCCTTCGGCCTCCGGGCTTTGTCGGTGCAGCTTCGAAATCCACATTGTGAGATTCAGACGTATTCAGCGCGGTTTTGATAAGCTAAGTTCTGAGTAGCTGGGACTTGCACAAAATGGAGCAGATACGTTAGACTTCCCCCAGGGGAAAGTTTTTCCCCAATTCCGACACGCTTTGAGTGCTTCAAGCTGTCTGAATAATTCTCAGTTTCTGGAGTGTTTTATGAAAAGAATCTCGTTAATCATGATTCTCCTACTCGTATCGGCTGCCTTGTTCGCCAATGGCGCGGGAACCGGCACGAAGGGAGAGCTTGTCCTTGCTCACGGGAAGCCTGAAATTGATGGTGCAATCAAGGCCTATGCCGCCGCATGGGCCGAAGAGAACGGCGTGAAAGTCACCATCAAAACCTGCGGGGGAGGAAACTGCGATCTCGGGCAGATGCTCAAGGCCGATTACGCGGCGGGGGAGATGCCCGACATATTCGCTGTTAACGGCAAGGAGGACTTCCTGGAATGGGAGGCCCTGGCCGCAAACCTCAGCGGTGAACCCTGGGTAGAGCACACGGACTTGGCCTTTGAGCACGAGGGAAAAACCTTCGGCTTCCCTGTGTCACTCGAAGGTTTTGGAATAGCCTACAATGCCGATATACTTGCCAGGGCCGGAGTGGATCCAAGAAGCTTGGTGAACCTTTCCGGCTATCGAGAAGCCTTCGCCAAGATTGACTCCATGAAAGAGGAACTTGGCCTGGATTCGGCTGTATCCATGGCCGCCGGCCCCGAAATGTTCTGGGTTGTGGCTCACCATAATATCAACTCCCTGCTTTCGAACGGCCTGCCCTATGGAGATACCTCGGTTGCTGATGAGCTGATCGCCGGAAATGTGGACGCCCAGCGCCTATCTGAATACGCGGACTGGGTTGAGCTTCTCTTCCAGTATGCCGACAAGGCCATTCTTACTGTAGGGAACTATGATGCCCAGGTTGGCGCCTTTGCTACTGAAAAGGCCGCCTTCCTCCATCAGGGAAACTGGACCGATCCTAACATGGCCACCGCAAATGCAACTTTCAAAATGGCCTTTGCTCCTCATGGCTCCATGGAAGCCGCTACCGACGGCATATTCATATCTGCCCCGTCGTTTTACCTCGTAAATGACAACTCCGTAAACGCAGATCTTGCGAAGAAATTCCTCAATGATCTAGTTTTTAGCCAAGCCGGCGCGAATTACATGGTTACAGAGGCGCAAATGATAACCGCTTTCGGCAACATAGACCTCAGGCCGGATGGACAGCTCTCAAGTTCCGTTCAGGATTGGATGTCCGAGGGTAAGATGTATTCCTGGAATCAGTATCTTCTCACCGCAGAGCTTCGGGATAAGACGCTGGCCCCTATTTACAATCAGTTTGCCAACGAGCAAATCGACAAGGCTGAATTCATCCGATTGATGACAGAGACCTTCGAAAGTCAGTAAGTGTTGCCATGATTAAAAACAAGAGAGGACAGCCATCTGCCCTCTCTTGCCAAGAGGGAGGTTAGCATTGCTAAAAAAAAGGGATAGATTCGTATTCTGGTTTTTTCTTGCGCCGATTCTTTTCGCTTTTTTCATGGTGATTATCATTCCCTTCTTTTTGGGGATTTTTTACTCTTTTACTAACTGGAGCTCATCCGCCCGCCTAGGGGCAACGCTGGAATTCGTTGGACTTACAAATTTCATCGAGAGCATAAAAGACCCTTCCTTCATCTATTCTTTCCTGCTCACCTGTGTCTATACCGCCTTAAATATCCTCGTGATAAACGCTGTGGCTTTCAGCCTTGCCCTGCTTGTTACCTCGGCAATCAAGGGCCGCAACATATACCGTGTTGGATTCTTTCTGCCTAATCTCATTGGCGGATTGATACTGGGCTACATCTGGCAATTTATATTCAACAACGCAATACCCACCCTCGGCGAGCTGCTAAAGCTGCCGCTTCTATCCAACCCTGAAAACCTAATACTCGCCAACCGCGGCAGCTCGGTGCTGGCCCTGGTGATAGTTGGCACCTGGCAGTATGCGGGCTATATCATGATGATTTATGTGGCAGCCTTGGAGAGCGTGCCGGTGGAACTGGTGGAGGCGGCGCGAATAGATGGTGCCGGCCCCCTTCAGCGCCTGCGCAATATTATCATTCCGATGGTAACCCAGGCCTTTACCATTACAGTGTTCCTTACCCTGGTGAATTCATTCAAGCAGTTTGATGTCAACGTATCGCTAACCTCCGGCGGGCCATCAACAATTTTTATGGGGAAGCCGATGAATGGAACCGAACTTCTGGCATTAGACATATACAACACGGCCTTTCTGTCCAATGATCTTGCCCAGGGCCAGGCAAGGGCTTTCTTGTTCTTTCTGGTTCTCGTATTGATTTCGGTACTGCAAGTGCGAGCGGGTAAGAAACGGGAAGTGGAATTATGAAGCGAAAAGGTTTGATCTCACTGGAAATTCTGGCAGTGCTGCTCTTCGTTTTATTTATACTCCCCCTCCTCCTTGTCCTTATCAACTCCGCCAAGGATGCCTTCACTGTTACCCAGTATCCGCTTCGCCTACCGGAAGATTGGGGTCAGCTCGGCAGGAATATCGCAAGTATTTGGACCAATCCAAATATCCGATACTCACAGTCCTTTTTCTCATCGGTGATAATCACAGTCCTATCCCTCTTGCTCATTGTGTTTTTATCCTCTCAGGCCGCATGGGTTCTCGTGCGCACCAAGACGCGGCTGTCAATTCTCATTTTCACCCTTTTTGTTGCGACAATGGTTATCCCTTTTCAGATAGTCATGTTTCCACTGCTTTCCTGGTTCCGCGCGGTGTCGGATTTAACAGGAATCAAACTGCTGCGAACCCATGGCGGCCTGATTCTGGCCTATCTTGGTTTTGGTAGCTCTCTTTCCATTTTCATGTATCACGGTTTTATCAAGAGCATCCCCTACGAGCTCGAAGAAGCTGCCAGCATTGACGGATGCGGTCGCATCCGCACCTTTTACACAATTATTCATCCGATTCTCAAACCCATTCACGCCACCGTATTGGTTCTCAACAGTATATGGATTTGGAACGATTTCCTCTTACCTCTGCTGATTCTGGGCAAGGGCGGCCGGGTAATGACGATTCCACTTGCCGTATCCAATTTTGCGGGGGCCTATGTGAAGCAGTGGGATTTAATGCTTACCGCAATATTGATGTCCATGATCCCCGTGGTTATCTTCTTCCTGCTCGCCCAGCGAAGCATCATAAAGGGAATGGTTCAGGGCTCGATTAAATAGAACCATTCAACTCAGGCTATATTCACATCACAGCAATTCCCACTCGGAAATAGCGGAGCTATTTTGGTATCCGGGGAACTTGGGCTGTCATAATCCGATGAGCTGCAGGCGGCTGTTATATTTTCATCTATCGAAAACGGCCTATGGGAATGCTTTTCAGAATGCTTATCGTGTATGATATATCTGATGAAGTCATTTTTCCCAATGGTGAATCCAATTCGCTACTACCCCTGGGGAGACAGCTTTCACATACCGAATTCTCTGGGGATAGGGAACCCGGACGCCAGGCCCTTTGCCGAGATGTGGATGGGTGCACATCCACTTGATTCTTCAAGGCTGAAAATGGAGGATGGTGATGAGTTGGAGCTATCCGAATTCATCTTACGTGAGCCGACACCTGTACTAGGACCCGATACAGAGGCGAAATATGGATCCCTTCCCTTCCTGTTCAAGCTGCTCGCGGCACGGAAAGCGCTTTCGATTCAAGCGCACCCATCGAAAAAAGAAGCAGAGGCCGGTTTTCTGCGGGAAAATGAGGAGGGAATTCCCATCAAGGCGATAAATCGCAGTTACCGCGATAACAATCATAAGCCGGAGATTATCATGGCCATTACACCCCTTAGCGCAATGATCGGTTTCCGGAAGATGGATGAAATACGTGAGGCATTCTCGGTTCTAAAGGTCGATGAATTGAATTTCAGCGAAGGCAGGGATGAGAGAGAGATGCTCAGACTCTTCTTTGAGAGCTTGCTAGCCGCTAATGACAATACCAGAACCTCTCTGCTTACCTCGGCTGCCGATGCGCTGGAGAGAGCTGATTGTAGCTGGAACTCCTTACAAAGGTATTGGATTTCCAAGTTGAGCGGGGAATTCCCTGGTGATATTGGAGTACTGGCACCACTGTTTTTGAACCTTATCGAAATTCAACCGGGCGAGGCCCTGTTTCAGCCGCCTCGAACGCTGCATGCGTATCTCGAGGGTTTTGGTTTGGAACTCATGGCGAATTCGGACAATGTGCTGCGGGCAGGCTTAACCGGCAAGCATGTAAATGCCGCAGAATTGATGAAGATTCTTGATTTCTCCAGCGTGGTACCTCAAGCGCTCGGATTGGAAAAAAAAGATTCGCGCGGGATTTGCCTTTACCCCGCACGGGCGGCGGAATTCTCATTGGGCGCTGCAAGTGTGGGTTTGGCAAAGGACGAGAACTCGAACAATTCGCAAAATTTGAGGCATACCAGGGCCGAGATTCGAATCGCATCCGGCGAAGGGCCGCTCATTGCCCTCAATATGGAAGGGAAAATTGTGCTTGAGGATGGCATTGATGAGCTGGTGCTGGATAGGGGATGCAGTGCCTTTGTGCCCTGGGCGGCCCGTGATGTTTTGATTAGGGGAAGGGGAAAATGCGCCATTGCCGAGGTTGGGCATGACGATTTGGGTTGATGGAGATTCATGCTCGCGCGGGGCAATGAATGCTCTATTACTCTGCGTGCGGCAGAGAGGGCTAAATGTCCATGTTGTGGCCGATAGACTGATCCCGGCTGCCCAGGATAGGGGGATTTCCATGAGCATCGTTGATGCCGGAAAAAACATGACGGATGACTTCATTTTTTCTCGGGCCCGTTCGGGAGATATTGCAGTTACGAGGGATTTCACCCTGGGCATCAGATTGATGCGAAATGGCGTGATAGTGATGAACGACTCGGGAAAGATTTGGGAGCCTGAGGAATTGGAGGCTCGGGCAAGGGAAGCTGAGTTGATGTTGATAATTAGGCAGGGAAAAATTGCCCGTAAATCCCTGAGGCGATACGATCCAACGGAAGGCTCAAGGTTTAAGTCTTCCCTACTGAAACTAATTGATGGGATGTAGTTTTTCCGCTTTGTCTGCTTCGCGGGAGTAATGGAGCAGTCTTCATATCGCTAAGGGCGGAGGCTGAATTTCCCGGCAAGCATTGGTATAAAATTGGTCGCGCAAATTATGAGGAGATTATACTTTGAGTTCCAGGGCTAGAAATTTTTATCGCAAACTGGCTTCCCTGTGGAAAGATGCCGTGGTAGCCAACGATGAACCTTCAAAGATCGCGTCGAGCTTTCTCTATGCTTTAGCAAGGGGGGAAGGTGATGATAAATTGCCGCCTCCATTTAGGGGAGCATTAAAGCGTATTTATGCAGAATATCATGCTGTCTCGGAATCGGAAAGTTCTCGGGCTTTTGACGAACTTGAAAGGTCAATAGATGGAGGGAAGACAGAATCCGAACTTGCAAATGCTGTGTGGAAGGTGTTTTTCCCGGAGGCGCTGTATCTGGACAAGGATCCTCATCGGCAGATTTCTATCCTTAGACGGAAACGATGGGTAAGGATTGAGAAGCCCGCCGAGAAACCGATTGAGAATCCCGCGCGTGAAATCATTTTCACATCCAATGTTCTTCTTTCGCCACCGCTAAAGAGGGATGATACGGCTTCGAAAAGAGCTAGAGAGGTGATAGAGGGCGCCAGTGAAGTTGCGAATGAGCCGCAACTCTATTGGTACGATCATCCAATCCCCATTGGAATTCCAATGGCCAACGATGAATTCATCTACGGACTCTGTCGACTTGCGGATGCACTGAGATATGAGAAACGGCGAGGTATTGCTTCTCCACAGGATAAGCTTACGGTACTTCTCTCGGTTTCAGTGACTCATAAGGGTTTGCACAGATGGGCACTCCAGTGGCTTAAGGCACGTTTGGCCGAACTTGACCCGGGGAAACTGGATGGATTGGATGTGTATGCATTTACCGAGTCCGATACCGGAAAAATCATCGACATCATTGCGCCATGGTTGGGCAGTGCCGATGATCGGGAGTCGCTGCGAGAGTGCTTTGGGGTAGATGGCGAATATGGACGGCACTATTCCTTTTTGAAAGCCTTCCCCGCTCTGTGGTCTGTTTTGGTTGATGGAGGCTTCAGGGCAGCATTCAAATTGGATTTGGATCAAGCGGCTCCTCAAGACGAGCTCTGCGCGGAAACGGGTAAGAGTTTTTTAGAGCATTTCCGTACACCGCTTTGGGGCGCGCACGGCCTGGACGCAGATGGACGTGAAATTGAATTTGGCCTGATCGCGGGGGCCCTGGTAAATGAAAAGGATATCGGAAATGGGCTCTTCACGCCGGACATACCGTGGACGAATAAGATTCCCGAGGGGGAGAATTTACTTTTCTTCAAGCATAGACCGATGGCTGTATCCACCAGAGCGGAGATGATGACTCGCTATGGGGCACAAAACGCTCCGAATGGTATAAGCGAGGCGATTCAACGCATTCATGTTACCGGGGGTACCGTAGGAATTCTCTTCGACGCCCTGCGGCGTTATCGTCCCTTTACTCCCTCCTTTGTCGGACGCGCGGAGGATCAAGCCTATATCCTGTCGGTTTTAGATTCTACGGGTAAGGGCAAAGCCTTACGTTATGCCCATATGTCAGGCCTGACTATGCGGCATGACAAGGAGGCCTTTGCGGGTGAGGCCATGCAGGAAGGGAAGGCCGGTGCCTATGTTGGTGATTTGCTGCGTCTTTTCGTGTTCGGCAGTTATGCAGCATTCCTACCCGGCGGACAGAAGGCAATAAAGAGGATTATCGATCCGTTTACTGGTTGTTTCATCACTCCGATGCCCACAACGGTGTCCCTGCTCAAACTAGCCCTTGGCCTGCTGACCGCAGATAGCGGCAGTACTGAGTTTCGCTCGAAAATACTCAAAATCGCGGGAAGACAGCTTTCCGGTTGGATTATGAATCCGGAAGCAAAGGTAGAGGAGATGAAGAGGCTGTGGTATAGGGAACGACGAGCCTGGGATAAATTCTACGAGGCCCTAAATCGAATCGAAGAGGCTGAATCTACTGACCAAGTTCGGTATAAACAGGGCAAAAAAGCCTTCGAGAAGCTCTGTTCGGGCTGCAGAATTTCCACCTGATCACTGCCGGAAGCAATGGTGGGGGATTCACTGGTTTCCCGGGCATATTGACCAAGCATATTGACCATAGTAAGACGCTTGACTCAGGGCAGTCAAAGGCAGATGTATCTGGTACTCAAGAATCTAAGAAACGGTAAATTCGGGCACGTTCTAATCAGGGCCTTCCCACAACCTTCCAGTTACCATCCTCATCCGCCTCTATCAAAAACACCAAATAATCGATTTCGGGAGGCAGTCTTTTCCCGTTCTTGCTCAAATGACCCATGAATAGGTATAAATTTTCGCCCGGGGTCCATGGCCTACTCTCATCAAACCATTCGGGAAAAAGCTGTTTAACTGTACTAGCATCGTACAACTTGTAGTCGTACATGCTTTTGTAATCTTCCAGGTTACTGACACCTTCAATAATTCCCGGCGGATTCTGCTTGTATTTAGCCACGGCCTTTCCACTGTCTAACAGCCGTATTGGATTTGCATGGGCGTGAAAATATTCCGAAAGATTTCCGGTTATGCAGGCCTCAACGAAACTGAGGGCAAAGCTTTCAGCGGCATGTAAGGTGAGTTTCGGATTTGTGGCGTCAGCGTCAGCAGGAGCAGCCGGACTTTCCCTAGACAGTGGGTTTATATAGGAAAGTAGAACCTCCGGCGCCATTTTTTCAATCTGCGCCATCTCCCAGACTTCCAAAATAACCGAATACACCTTTGCTGACAGTGGTATACGAGGGGGGGTCATTAGCTTGGCTTCAATGTAGCCTCGCCCATTCATCTTGATACTTTGACTGGAAAGCTCGAACCAATTACTATAGGCATCAACTTCTCTGTCCGTTCCCTCCGACCATGGATGAGAAAATGTTGGACCAATAGCTTCCCCCCTAAACCGAATCTGCATTTTCGACGGTCCGCTAGTCCGTCTGTGCTCATAGCTTGTACGAAGCCGCCATCTGTTTTCCTCCGATTCCAAGTGCTGCTCTATCTCATCTGAATCCCAATCTATTGCGACTAAGGGTATCCATCCCTCCTCGCTGCTTATTTCGATTGGAGTGTTAGTCCCCATCCCAAAGAGAATGATCTCCCTAGTCAGACGACTGCCGTCATTGTCCGGGAATAGAGACAAATTCAATCCCAAAAACACCGCCGGAAATACCAGAAACTGCCTTAAGCAATACATTGTCAACGCCTCAATTACTTATCGACTAGTTGAAGTCATATATGAGCTTATGACGATGGAACTCTTTGAATCGTCTCTTGGGGTTTGATAGATATCGGAAACCTGATCTCCAGGAGGTCAAATCCGATAAGAATACATTATTGCTGAGGGCTAAGAGCGTCAAGAAGCGGATTGATGGGCTTCGGGAAATGGACGAGTACCCAAACATTGTCAGATTCAGCGGCTCCCAGAGAATGTCGACTCTTGGGGAGCTTTTTTGCATCCACTTCCCAGATGATTTCCCGACGCGCAACAACGGCATTCGCGGATTCAAGGGTGTCAAAAATGCGATCCCAGGTTCTATTATCTACGTTATATCGTGGAATATCAAATGAATCCCTGAGGGCACCTGGAGCCGGAGCGAGTCTATCATCGAAATCAAAAGCACCGCTTAAGCGTCGGCCGTTACGAGTTAGGAATTCTAACTTGCTCCGCATGGAAGAAGTCAATGTACCTATTCCGAAGGGGTAAGAGAGTGTTTGGAGACTTACGGCTTCCCCACCTGCATATTCATCTATTAGCTCCCAGGCCCGGAGCACATCCCTGGCGAAGGTTTCGGGGTCCATGTCGTTTGCGTGGATATGGCTGAGAGAATGAATTCCAAGGATAAAATTCTCATCGAGATATCGGATTTTTTCTGCGACCAAAGGGATTCCCTCGTACGGAAATCCCGGGTTTCGATAAGTATCCAATTGGCGAAAGGGCACTGCATCAAAGGAAATATAGAAGGTGAAGTTAATTCTCCCCTCCTCTCTAGGTGCATATCTTTCGAGTATCGATACCATTGAATTTCTGTCCAGAAGAGGTTTGCCGGCCCTGCGTCTAACGGCGTCATAGAGACTCTCCCCATCGGTTTGGTAAGAGAAAGTCCCGTAAGAGGCGTCGTCGGATCCCATCACTATAGGTTTGAAGCTGCTTGGTACCCTGGATAAGTCTCCGGTTATGTACTGATAATCTGATATAAGATACCACTTGTTGTCGTTGATATAGTCAATCAGCCATCGAAACCTGTGGGGGGTAAGTTCGTATCTCCACCCTTTGCCCAGTCGGTGAAAACAAAGCACGGGAACCTCTCCAATGCTGCTTATTTCGAACAGAAATGCAATATCGTCTTCCCTGCGAATCATCCAATTGTCATAACCAAGTTTAGCCGCTATGAACTCATATGGTTCCATTCTGTCCGGCACCTCGATGGGATTGCTGAGAATCGGCCGATTATAACGATCGTTTGTGTAGAACCAGAATACAGCTTCGGTTTCCGCACCCAGGGAACTCATGGCAAAAAGCATGTAAAGGTACAGGGCAGCGGGTTTCATGGGATACACGCCGGCAGCATGCAAGTTACTTCTTTTTTTTCTTTTTAGCCCTTGCCTTAGCCCGACGGAAAGTTGCTATGGCAATTTCTTCGGCACTCTGCTGTCTTGGCTGCATAGTCCTTGCTCTACTATCCGAAACAGTTTTAACTGGCGATTTACCCTCGCCGTGCTCAGTAGCAATCCCTCTGCGTGTCTTTTGCAGCTTTCTTTCGTACCATACAAGCAGGATTGGCGAAGCCACGAAGATGGAGGAGTACGTTCCCACCACGATACCTACCACAAGACTGAGTGCAAAAGTTTGGATTGCACCGGTTGCGAAAACCAAAATCGCGGTTACAGCAAGCAGTGTGGTGAGCGAGGTTATCAGGGTTCGGCTTAGGGACTGGGAAATTGACTGATTGATCACTTCCCTGAAACTCATATCCTTTGTGATTTTCACGTTTTCCCTAATCCGATCAAAAATCACTATGGTATCGTTCAGAGAATATCCAATTATCGTCAGTATGGCGGCAATGGTAGCAGTTGAAAATTCAAGCTGAAATGCGCCTATGAATCCAAGCAAAAAAAGTACGTCGTGAAAAACGGCAGTCACCGCAGATACCGCGTAATTCAATTTGAAGCGGATCCAGACATAAAGGAGAATTAAACCCAGGGCTATAAGCGTCAGCCAGATGGTCTGTGTTGCCAGATTTGCCGCAAAGCTTGGACCAATGTACTCTTCGGACTCGATTGCAGCCGATTCGAACTCGGCGCTGAGGGTGTCTAAAACCGCTTGCGTGGTTATCTGCTGAAAATCCGTGATTTTTTCATCATCCGAGATACGAATTATGAAGTATCCTTCCTTATTTCCCGCCGTTTGAATCTGCGGATGGAATTCGACAAGAACGTTACGGAGTTCCTGCTCACTTTTCGCTCCGGGCACATTGACGACAATGTTTAACCCAGACTTGAAATCAATGCCGAAGTTGAAACCACCGATGATGAAAATTGTATAAGTCCAGAAGACCAGAATGAAAAAACCGGATAAAATGAGTGCGGGAATGCGATAGCGTGTGAAATTGTGAACCTTCATTTTTTCCTGATTCCCCACGCGATACTGAGCCTCTGAAGCTTAAAATTCTCGGTTCCAATATCAAACATTAACCTGGATACGAAAAGAGCTGTAAACAGAGAGCAGCCAATACCCCAGGCCAGAGTGATTGCAAAGCCCTGAACCGGTCCCTTGCCCAGTTGGGAGAGGAAAAGTGCCGCAATCAGGGTTGTTATTTGGGCATCCATAATGGTCCAGAAGGCCTTCTTGAAACCTATGTCGACAGCCATTGCTCTGTTTTTGCCCAATCTTCGCTCCTCTTTGATTCGCTCAAATATGATGACATTCGCATCGACAGACATTCCCACGGTAAGAATCAGACCGGCAATGCTTGTCATAGTGAGGGTGAAATTGAAACTCGATAGAACAGCGGCGAGCAGGAACAAGTTCATGATCAGCGCAATATCGGCGATGATACCGGCACCCTTATACCGAAGTGCCATGAAAAGGAATACGAGCCCAAAGCCTATAAGTATGGCCTGTAGTCCCACCTGGATAGTATCCCTGCCAAGGGAGGCGCCAACTGACTGAAGGGAGCGAATATCCAACTGCACCGGCAATGAGCCGGTGCGAAGAACCATGGCCAGATCATTGGCTTCACGATAGTTGAAACCCGTAACGCTCGCATTGCCACTGGGAATGGCCTCGCTGATACGTGCATTGGCCTTAATCTTGTCATCCAGCACAACCGCCATGAATTTTCCTACATTCTCCGCGGTAAGACGTTGAAGTATGGTTGCGCCTTCCGAATCAAGTTGAAAAGTTACTATTGGCTGGGCATCCTGACCAGTTCCCGTTCTGGCCTCACGAATATGGGCTCCGTCAAGATCGGCCTCCTCCGAAACCGCTATCCAATCATTGAACTGATCGATATCGTAGGAATCCTTGGTATAGTATCCCAGGGCAAGCAGTCCTTCAGCGAGAATTCCATCATTTGCGGGTCGGCCGTCGACTATAGTGCCTCCTGAATTGACATAATCGCGCACCGCCTGCGTTCCCTCATCATCGACGATGTGAAAACCCAGCGATCCACGGCCCATGAGAAAGGAATTCACGCGCTCGGGATCGGCCTCTCCGGGAATGTCTATAAGAATCGAATTGTCTAGCTGTTTACGTATCTGTGGTTCCGTTACACCGAAGGTATCGATTCTGCTGTTGATTATCTCAATGGCAGATTCCAGGGCCGCATCGCGATCAGCCGAAGACAGCACCTCCGTACCGGTATCTTCCAAAGATGAGAAATCCGGCTCAAGAGCAACGCTAAGACCACCCGAAAGATCCAGACCAAGGGCTACTATGCGCCCCTTCATCTCCTTTAAGTCCAGGATAATCTGACGATAATAATCCTCAGCAGAACCGCGTAAATCATCGAAATCACGGAATCCATTCAGAACAGCACCAAGAGTCCAATCCTTCGGCACATCCTCATCGCCCAGGCGATAGTTTTTTCTGGCCGCCTTTACCAGAAAATCATATTCTTCAGGTATCGGATTTTGGATCGCCTCCGCGTCCTTGCTGATAGGCTCAAGCTCCTTCACAACACGGCTTGCCTGGTCTTTCGACCATTCCCGAATTTCCGCAGAGGTTCCATTGGCGAGATTTTTCATCTCCGCATCAGTTAGGAAGTACCATCTTACTGTCGGATACAGGAAAATACCGGCCAATACCAGCAGTGTAAAAACCAAGAGAGCACGCATCAGTTTAGTCATTATTATCTCCGGGCAGGGCTGTATTCGGACTTTTTTGCCCCCGCCGTTCTCCTAAGATGACTTCACGGAGTTCGCTGCATCCACCGATCCTATAGCGGATTTCAGAAATTCCAATGTTGTTCCCTTGTTATCAACTTCAATTATCACCGAATTTTCCATTACGTTTTTTACAAGACCTCGAATCCCGCCAATTGTGGTGATCTTGTCGCCCTTTTTTATGGCTTCAATCATCCGCTTAGTCTCTTTTTGCTTTTTGCGCTGAGGACGGATAATCAGAAAGTAGAATATAGCAAAAACGCCTACCAAAATTAGAATCGGCACGTAGTCGATTGTGCCTTCTTCCGCTGTTCCTCCCGACATTTGGGCTCCTGATAGAAAAGTAAGATTATTTGACATAAGACCGCCTTTCAAAAAATGAAACTGAGGCTAAGGTAGCACGCCGTTCACATCCAGTCAAACGCGGATGTCTAGACTGCGCGGGTGCTCGTGATATCCTCCGATGGTGGATGAATTCCCAGCATTTTGTCGAAACCTGCTCTGCTCTTGTGCAGACTTACAGAATTGAATTTTTCTAAAACATACTCAGCCGCGACGGTATCCGCGTCATATATAGCGGCAAGATAGGCAGCCCGGAACAGGCCCTTATCGGCTAGCTTTCTCGCACTCAGCTTGCCGAAGTTAGACTTGGAGCGTCTATCTACAATCGCCCTGCTACCATCGTAACCGATGGCAAAGATATAGTCCCTCCGTTTCAGCATTCTGGTTTCAAAAAATGACTAAGGCAGAGCGGCTCGGCCAGCATACCGGCCGAACCTTCAAACTGTTCCAAGCGGCCTCTCTACATCATGCCGCCCATGCCGCCGCCCATGCCACCGCCTCCTCCGGGAGGAGCCGCTGGCGCTTCCTTTTCAGGAAGGTCGGTAACTGTGCATTCTGTTGTCAACAAGACTCCTGAAATCGAAGCGGCGTTCTGTAGAGCACTTCGAGCTACCTTGGCGGGATCAATAATGCCGGAATTAACAAGGTCCACCCATTCCAGAGTATTTGCATCGAATCCAACACCCTTCTTCTCGTTTTTGGCCTTTTCAGCGATGATGGAACCATCAATACCGGAATTCTCGGCTATCTGTCTTATGGGCTCTTCAAGAGCTCGCTTCACGATATTGAAACCAACCTTTTCGTCATCCGGAAAAATATCTTGATCCACCCTGCTCAGGGAATTCCCAGCCTGTATAAGGGTGAGTCCTCCTCCCGATACAATACCTTCTTCAACCGCCGCACGAGTGGCGGACAGTGCATCTTCAACCCTGTGCTTCTTCTCTTTGAGTTCAACCTCGGTGGGCGCGCCCACATTGATCACAGCCACGCCTCCCGCAAGCTTGGCAAGTCGCTCCTGAAGTTTCTCACGATCGTAATCCGAAGTGGTGTCCTCAATCTGAGCCTTGATTTGGGATATACGGCCTTTGATGTCGCCCTCCGTTCCGGCACCGTTAATGATGGTGGTGTTTTCCTTCTCCACCTTTATGGTGGCTGCCTGCCCAAGCTGACTGATCTCGGTGTTCTCCAATTTCAACCCCACTTCCTCAGAAATAACCTGTCCGCCCGTGAGCGTGGCAATATCCTCCAGCATCGCTTTGCGGCGGTCACCAAAACCGGGAGCCTTTACGGCGCAGACATTGAGGGCTCCGCGGATTGTGTTGACAACAAGGGTTGCAAGGGCCTCCCCCTCAACATCCTCGGAGATGATGAGAATCGATTTACCTGCCTGGGCCACCTTTTCGAGTATCGGCAGCAGATCTTTCATGCTGCTGATTTTCTTATCGAAAATCAAGATGTAAGGATTCTCCATCACAGTGGTCATATTGTCCCTGTTGGTGGCAAAATAGGGGGAAAGATAACCGCGGTCGAACTGCATTCCTTCGACAAAGTCGGTGGAAGTTTCTATGGTCTTGGATTCCTCAACAGTGATTACTCCGTCTTTACCCACCTTTTCCATCGCATTTGCAATCTCTTCACCAATCTCATGGTCGTTATTTGCAGAAATTGCGGCAACCTGCGAAATTTCCTCCCTGTCCTTGATAATCTTTTTATTCTTGCGAATATCCTCCACGGCAACATTGACGGCTTTGTCTATTCCACGTTTGATTCCCATCGGGTTTATCCCGGCGGCAACTGATTTCAATCCCTCTTTAATCATAGAATACGCAAGCACAGTCGCAGTTGTGGTGCCATCGCCTGCTACATCGTTGGTTTTTGTTGCGACTTCCTTGAGAAGCTGGGCTCCCATATTCTCGAACGGATCCTCAAGTTCGACTTCACGGGCAACTGAAACTCCGTCCTTAGTTACAGTCGGTGCACCGAATTTCTTATCGAGCAGCACATTGCGCCCCTTGGGGCCCAGTGTCACCTTTACGGCATCGGACAGTTTTTGGACGCCGCTATGTAACTTTTTTCGCGCGTCCTCATCGAACATCAATTGTTTGGCCATTATGAAAAACTCCCTTCCGGTATTTTGTTTTTATTGGGAGATGCCACGCCTATGAAGGCGTTTTCTCCGACATGAAAATACTAAAAAACAGTCCTTTGTATCAAGACTTTTCTTTCACTCATTCCTCCTCAATTCGAATTCTCTCAATTTCACCGCTGTAAACCGCGCGTATCTTGCCGGATTCAACTGCAATCAGCAAAGCTCCATCCACCTGAAGTCCCTGAACTATCCCGCGGAGTCTTTCCCCTTTGGCAGGATCTCCGAGACAGATATCCACCACCGCGCCGATATCCCCTAGCAGGCGAACAACCTCCTGCAGGGGGGGGCTGGCATCAAGGTTCTTTTCAATTATTCCCAAGAGGGCGGATAATTCGGACTCCATGTCACAGGATGATTCATGGTTTGAGTGAATGCCTCTGACAAGAGAAAGACTGGTGGCAGGCTGTCTGAAGGATTTCGGAAAACTGCTCTGCCAAAGATTAACACCTACTCCGGCCAAGAAAAAGGGGCCCTCTTTTTCGACAAGTATGCCAGCTATTTTAGCTCCTGAAACGCACACATCGTTCGGCCACTTGATTTTGGGTTTCAAACCGTGATGTTTTTCCAGCCAATGACAAACAGCAAGGGCAATTAACTGGGTAAGCGGATATGCGGCGTCATATTTGCTTTCGTGAATCACAAGGGTGAACAGAAGGTTTCCTCCGCCCCCATCCTCCCATCTTCTGCCTGGAATTCTGCCTCGGCCCGACCTCTGTCTCGCAGCCGTGCAAAGGGTTCCATGCCCACAGCCTGAAAGAAGAGCGCCGCGTGCATCGTCCATTGTGGACTCTGTTGTATCCTTGTGGAAGACTGAGGTGGGCAGCATGTCCGTAACTATATCGTAATTATATAATGATGGTGGACTGAGCGAGCCTGCGAATCTCCGCTAAGGAATCTGACCACTTGAATATTTATGGTACTGCTGTGTATATACACGAGATGAACCCTCAGGATAACCGTTTGTCGGAGAGATTCCCCGCAGATCGGAAAGATTGGCGAGGGGGCAAATGAGAATATGCGTCTTTGGAGCCTCGGGTTATGTCGGTGCTGTTTTGATGCGCCTGCTTCTGGATCACCCCGGGGTTACGGAACTTCTCCCGGTATCCTCCACTGCCGCAGGCAGGCCTGTTGATGAGGGAGACTGGGGACTGGGCGCGGATACCCTGGGGAAATTGCCCAGTGGACGCCTGCTGCTGAACCGCGATCAAGCGCTCCGGGCCAGGCCGGACGCTGTCTTCTCAGCCCTGCCTCATGGGGTATCCGCGCGGTTTTGCGAACCCTTTTTTCCGAATTCCGCGGTATTCGATTTATCCGCAGATTTTAGGCTCAGGGATGAAGAGGCGCATAGGCTCGCCTATGGGACAGCGCCGCCGATGAAGAGGCAGCGCCAAACTGCGGTTTATGGACTCTCAGAGCTATACGAGGAGGATGTTAAAAGAGCGAATTTGATTGCTGTCCCGGGCTGCTATCCCACGTGCGTACTTCTTCCGATACTTCCGCTCGCGCGCGCCTCAATTATTTCCTCCACAATAACGATAAACGCTCTAAGTGGAATTTCCGGTGCCGGCAAATCTGAAAAAAGAGATTCCATGTTTGTCGAACGTTCGGAAAACGCGCTTGCATACAATCCCGGCTTAAGACATCGCCACCACCCGGAGATGGTTCAGGAGATTAGGCTTGCCGGCATTAAGAGCGAACTTTTCTTCACGCCTCATCTTGTTCCCATGCGCCGCGGAATGCTTTCGACTATCAGCATCCCCATAGCCGGCGAGCCCGAAAGAATCGCGGCTGACATTGAAAAAGCACTTCAGGGGGCCTACTCCGACAAGTGCTTCATCAGTCTTACCGGCAGTCGTATTCCATCGATTCGAGATGTTGTTGGTTCAAACCGCTGCGATATTGGCTGGATTGTGGAAGG
>Ga0209781_1000004_pt1 | contig 95964 bp, 83 predicted proteins | sample WorMetHERISLAND1_3_FD_187386 | JGI IMG/M metagenome (GOLD analysis project Ga0209781, IMG submission 187386) | Marine gutless worms symbiont microbial communities from Max Planck institute for Marine Microbiology, Germany - Olavius albidus HERON... | ecosystem: Host-associated > Annelida >...
GCAGATAATGGCAACAGTCACATTCGGAAGATCACCGAAGAAGATGGTGGAGCTTGGACGGTAAGCACCCTTGCAGGCAGCGGCACGGCTGGTCATCAGGATGGCGCCGCAGCAGCGGCGCAGTTTAACTTACCCTCCGGCGTGGCCTTGGACTCATCGGGCAATGTCTATGTGGCAGATAATGGCAACAGTCGCATTCGGAAGATGGAGTATAGGGTGCCCTAGGATATACTTGTGAGTCTTCCTCTTTACCCGAGGGAGGGGCTCCGAATGTAGAGCCTCTTTTCCTGCAGCGGAAAGGCAATATGCCATTAAAACACGGGATGAAACACTTGCAAGTTATGCAAGCCAAGGAGGCTCCATGTTTTGGGCCGCAGGGCCGGGAAAAGTGACTGCTGAGGCAAAAAAATTGAACAATGAGGTTGTTATCCCTCACTGGAGGGTGTATAGTACGAATGAAAATGGACTTGCTAAGTCTACGAGAAAACTCAATCTTTGAGGAGAGCATAGATATGAAAAATGCCTATGGCGTCATTTCGGCCCTGATCATCCTTTTGGCATCCTGCGAGAGTTCCAAACCCCCAGCCTGGCAGGTAAGCAACCCTGCAGGCAGCGGCACGAGTGGTCATCAGGATGGCGCCGGCGCAGCGGCGCGGTTTGACAGGCCCACCGACGTGGCCGTGGACTCATCGGGCAATGTCTATGTGGCAGATGAAAGCAACCATCGCATTCGGAAGTTCACCGAAGAAGATGATGGAACCTGGGAGGTAAGCACCCTTGCAGGCAGCGGCACGGCTGGTTATCAGGATGGCGCCGCAGCAGATGCGCAGTTTAACTTCCCCGCCGGCGTGGCCGTGGACTCATCGGGCAATGTCTATGTGGCAGATCTTGGCAACCATCGCATTCGGAAGATCACTCAAACTGGAGGAGCCTGGACGGTAAGCACCCTTGCAGGCAGCGGCACGGCTGGTTATCAGGATGGCGCCGCCGCATCGGCGCGGTTTAACTTGCCCTCCGGCGTGGCCGTGGACTCATCGGGCGATGTCTATGTGGCAGATAGAGACAGCAATCGCATTCGGAAGATCACCGAAGATGATGGAACCTGGGAGGTAAGCACCCTTGCAGGCAGCGGCACGGCTGGTTATCAGGATGGCGCCGCAGCAACGGCGCAGTTTAACTTCCCCGCCAACGTGGCCGTGGACTCATCGGGCAATGTCTATGTGGCAGATGCTGGCAACGGTCGTATTCGGAAGATCACCGAAGATGATGGAACCTGGGAGGTAAGCACCCTTGCAGGCAGCGGCACGGTTGGTTATCAGGATGGCGCCGCCGCAGCGGCGCAGTTTGTCGGGCCCATCGGCGTGGCCGTGGACTCATCGGGCAATGTCTATGTGGCAGATTTTGGCAACAATCGCATTCGGAAGATCACCGAGGATGATGGAATTTGGACGGTAAGCACCCTTGCAGGCGGTGCGATGGGTTATCAGGATGGCGCCGCAGCGGCGGCGCAGTTTAACTTCCCCTTCGGCGTGGCCGTGGACTCATCGGGCAATGTCTATGTGGCAGATGCTGGCAACGGTCGCATTCGGAAGATCACCGAAGATGATGGAACCTGGGAGGTAAGCACCCTTGCAGGCAGCGGCACGGCTAGTTATCAGGAGGACGCCGCAGCGTCGGCGCAGTTTAGCCAGCCCTCCGGCGTGGCCGTGGACTCATCGGGCGATGTCTATGTGGCAGATACTAGCAACCATCGCATTCGGAAGATCACCGAAAAAGATGATGGAACCTGGGAGGTAAGCACCTTTGCAGGCAGCGGTACGGTTGGTTATCAGGATGGCGCCGCAGCATCGGCGCGGTTTTACTGGCCCTACGGCGTGGCCGTGGACTCATCGGGCAATGTCTATGTGGCAGAGTATGGCAACCATCGTATTCGGAAGATCACCGAAGATGATGGAATCTGGACGGTAAGCACCCTTGCAGGCAGCGGCACGGTTGGTTATCAAGATGGCGCCGCCGCATCAGCGCAGTTTAACGGGCCCTCCGGCGTGGCCGTGGACTCATCGGGCAATGTCTATGTGGCAGATGGTGGCAACCATCGCATTCGGAAGATCACTCAAACTGGTGGGGGAACCTGGACGGTAAGCACCCTTGCAGGCAGCGGCACGGTTGGTTATCAGGATGGCGCCGCCGCATCGGCGCAGTTTAACGACCCCACCGGCGTGGCCGTGGACTCATCGGGCAATGTCTATGTGGCAGATCAAGTCAACCATAGCATTCGGAAAATCACCGAAGATGATGGAATCTGGACGGTAAGCACCCTTGCAGGCAGCGGCACGGCTGGTCGTCAGAATGGCGCCGGCGCAGCGGCGCAGTTTCTCTTCCCCGCCGGCGTGGCCGTGGACTCATCGGGCAATGTCTATGTGGCAGAGTATGGCAACCATCATATTCGGAAGATCACCGAAGATGATGGAATCTGGACGGTAAGCACCCTTGCAGGCAGCGGCACGGCTGGTTATCAAAATGGCGCCGCAGCGTCGGCGCAGTTTAGCCAGCCCGCCGGCGTGGCCGTGGACTCATCGGGCAATGTCTATGTGGCAGATAATGGCAACCATCGCATTCGAAAGATTGCCGAAAAAGATGATGGAGCCTGGACGGTAGGCACCATTGCAGGCAGCGGCGCGGAGGGTTATCAGGATGGCGCCGCCGCATCGGCGCAGTTTAACTCCCCCATCGGCGTGGCCGTGGACTCATCGGGCAATGTCTATGTGGCAGATTTTGGCAACAATCGCATTCGAAAGATTGCCGAAAAAGATGGTGGAGCTTGGACGGTAAGCACTCTTGCAGGCAGCGGCGCGGAGGGTTATCAGGATGGCGCCGCAGCATTGGCGCAGTTTAACGACCCCACCGGCGTTGCCCTGGACTCATCGGGCAATGTCTATGTGGCAGATGAAAGCAACCATCGCATTCGGAAGATCACCGAAGATGATGGAATCTGGACGGTAAGCACCCTTGCAGGCAGCGGCACGATTGGTCGTCAGGATGGTGCCGCCGCATCGGCGTGGTTTAACTTCCCCGCCGGCGTGGCCCTGGACTCATCGGGCAATGTCTATGTGGCAGAGTATGGCAACCATCGCATTCGGAAGATCACCGAAGATGATGGAATCTGGACGGCAAGCACCCTTGCAGGCAGCGGCACGGCTGGTCATCAGGATGGCGCCGCGGCATCGGCGCAGTTTAACTTACCCTCCGGCGTGGCCGTGGACTCATCGGGCAATGTCTATGTGGCAGATAATGGCAACAGTCACATTCGGAAGATCACCGAAGAAGATGGTGGAGCTTGGACGGTAAGCACCCTTGCAGGCAGCGGCACGGCTGGTCATCAGAATGGCGCCGCGGCAACGGCGCAGTTTCACACCCCCTCCGGCGTGGCCTTGGACTCATCGGGCAATGTCTATGTGGCAGATAATGGCAACAGTCGCATTCGGAAGATGGAGTATAGGGTGCCCTAGGACATACTTGTGAGCCTTCCCTCTCTACCTGGGAGGGGAGCTCCGGGTGCAGCGGGCATACATCCAGTGCCTTCTTTCCCGGCAGCGGAAAGCAATGTACCATCACAGCACTCATCAAACACCTGAGGGAATCTTTGTTATACTCCGGGAGGATAGGAAACATGAGGGGAACTCTGCCGATGCCATCGCCCAAGAGGCATCAAAATCTCGGAAGACGGGACTGATTTGTCTCTTATATGGAGCAGAGCTAACCCGGCAAACTTCCCGGGCGGATAAGAGAAATCACGAGATATCTCTTGACCGCTGCTTTCCTGCCCCAGGATAATGACCCGGCGAATTTATAACTTGGCATATCTCTGACGGCCGTGGAGAGAGCAGCTAGTTCCGGAAGAAAGTTCCGGTAGGATGCTTATGAGGATAATCCGAATCGGAAACGGTGGATTTGCCTGCAATCGGAGCGGCGTTTCTTGCTACTGAGCGGAGTATGAGGAAGCACTCCGAGGGATAATGAAATCCCGCCCGGGTGGCCTACTTCGACGAAGTTAGTGCCGTGCGGATTGGTTAGGATGATGATAGAAAGATTAAAAGAGTTGGAAAATACCTTTGATTGCGCCCTGCGTGATGCGAGCAGCGAGGCCGAGCTGGCAGATATCAAGGCGCGGTTCTTAGGAAGTAAGGGCAGGCTCACCCTCATTTTGAAAACTCTAGGCTTGGTATCCATAGAGGAACGTAGGGAATTGGGCAAGGCGGTTAATGAATTAAAAGATCGCCTGCTCCGCAAGTTAATGGATGCCAAAACTGATGTTGAGAAATCTTCCATCGATAAGCAACTCAAGGAAAACTGGATAGATATCACGCTCAGAGAACGCGATCGTGCCGGGCGTCAGTGGAAGGCCGGATTGCATCCGGTTACGATAATTCAGCGTGAGCTCGAGGATATCTTTCTTTCGATGGGTTTTGATATACTTGATGGACCGCATATTGAGGATGATTTTCACAATTTCACCGCTTTGAACATTTCCGAATCACATCCCGCAAGGGATATGCAGGACACCTTCTGGTTTAAGGATCTAAGACATCTTCTGCGTACCCATACATCTACCATCCAGATTCGTGGAATGAGGCAGAAGGGCAAACCTCCGTTCCGCTTCGTTGGGCCGGGAAAGGTTTTCCGGTGTGAGGCAATCGACACATCGCACGAGGTGGTGTTCCATCAGATGGAGGGTATGCTGATTGGACATTCGATTACGGTAGCCAATCTCATCTATTTCGAAAAGGTGCTGCTCGGTGAGATTTTTGGGAAGAAGGTTGAAATCCGTCTGCGGCCCGGATTCTTTCCCTTTGTTGAACCCGGCTTCGAACTTGATATCGGCTGCTTGATTTGCAACGGTGCGGGCTGCAGAGTTTGCAAGGGTAACGGCTGGGTTGAACTTCTACCCTGTGGTATGACGCATCCCAATGTCCTTAGGCACGGGGGTATAAACCCGGATGAATACAACGGCTTTGCCTTTGGTTTGGGGCTGGACAGACTGGTGATGATGCGTTACGGGATTGATGATATAAGGCTGATTCACAGCGGCAGCGTTGATTTTAGCAAGCAGTTCGCGGTATGAAAATCTCACTCGATTGGATTGGAGATTTTGCTGATCTCCCAGAGGGCCTGAGCGATAGGGAAATTGCCAGGCGGATAACCCTGACGGTATGCGAAGTCGAGGGATACGAATCAAACTTTGAGCGGGAAGGTGGTACTGCCCGGGCTCATAGTGGTTTAGTGCTCGATATCGATAACAAATCTCTTACGCATCGGCCTGATCTGTGGGGACATTACGGAATGGCTCGGGAGTTTGCGTTGGTCTTCGATTCGCCATTTCGGGACAGATTTGACGCGGGGTGGACAGAACTGCTCAGGAAGAAAACAGAGGAAATCGGAAAGGAGGCGGCTGCAAAAGTCGTGGTAGAAGTGCAGGATGGCACCGCCAATCTGGGCTTCCTGGGACTGACTGTAGCCGGCATCCGTGTATCAGAGAGTCCGCCCTGGATGCAGAGGCGTCTCATAGAAGCTGGGCAGAGACCTGTTAACTCAATCGTCGATATCTCCAACTATGTGATGCTCGAAACCGGAATGCCCAATCACATATTCAATAGTTCCTCCATATGCGGGAAGAAAATCGTCGTGCGTCGTGCCGGATCCGCACAGCCCTTTGTAACCCTGGATGGACTGGAGCGAAATCTGATTGCGGAAGATACCTTGATCTGTGATGCTTCTAAACCTTTGGGGATTGCCGGCATCATGGGTGGACTTGGCAGTTCGGTGACTGGGGATACAAATCAAATCACGATAGAGGTAGCTAACTGGGATGATGCGAAGATTCGGCACACTAGTACGCGTCTGGGACTCCGTACCGATGCCTCTGTCCGTTACGAGAAGAGTTTGGACAGCGCTCAGTTGGAGAAAACTCTTCTGCGGATATTTGAATTGGTGCTTGAATTAAACCCCGGGGCGCATTCTGTTGGTGATATTCAGACTGTAAACATGCCCAGCCCCGTTGCCCTGGAGATAGAAACAGGACCCAAACGTGTCGGTGCGGTTCTGGGAATTTCGGTGGATGAAGGGCGCTTTGAAAGAATACTGGATGCCCTGGGATTTAAAGTGGACAGGCTAGGTGATACAAAAACCAACCAGTACAGCCACAGGGTGAGTGTCCCAACCTGGAGATCTACCAAGGATATCGAATGTGAAGCCGATATTGTCGAGGAGATTGGTAGATTTATCGGCTATGATTCCATTTCGCCGCTTAGCACCGTGCACGGCATAGAGTCTCTGCGCCTTTCACCGAAAAAAACCACGATTCGACGCGCCCAGGACTTCATGGTGCTTAGGGGTCGGGCATTGGAAATTTATAACTATCCGCTGCTCGGTAAAGCCCTGCTTACGCGTGCACACTGGCCCATTTTCAATGAGAGATTGATTCTGGCCAACGCCCTTAGCTCCGATATCGATAGGATGCGTCCCGCCTTGATTCCAGTTCTTCTGCAGGCGACAGCAAATAATTTGAAGGAACATGTCGGTTTTAGGATTTTTGAACTCGGGCGAGTTTACAGGCAGTTGGATGGTCCCGAATTCTTTGCTGAGAACCTCCAATTGGGGGTGGTGTTCCAGGATGCAAAGGTCAATCCTTTCATTGAATTAGCAGATGTGATTGAAGATCTTTGTCGCTATGCCGGAAGGGTTGTGAATCTGGTTCCGGGTAAGCCGGGTAAGAAACGTGCGCTGATTCCTGCCGATTGGCCCGGCCTCCATCCGAATGAGTTGCTGGATATCAACCACGGGGAGCTTAATTTGGGCACGGTTTTCTCCCTGCATTCCTTGCTGGGCCAGGTCTTTCGGATTAAGGGAAAAACTTCGATTGCGGTGTTGGATTTCGATGCGCTGATGAATTGGCCGGAAAGGATTGAATTCTCCTTTTCACCGCTCGATCGCTATCCACGCGCGGATTTCGATTTAACCGTGGTGGTGCCTAAGGAACACTACGGGGCGAAAGTCCTCCTTGCTGTGAGAGAACTGGGTATGAAGGAAATCCGCGGGGTGGGTGTGTTGGACAGTTTTGATTTAAGCAATGGTGCGCGTGCCTTGACCCTGCGGGTAGAATTCAGAGATTCGGAAAATACTCTGAGTCCCGCCGCCCTCACGGAGGCTCAGAACAGAGTTATTGCCGCGCTGCATTCCGCTGGATACCCGCTGAAAAAGGCGGAATAGTCCCCCTCTTCAATTCAAGCTTCACTAAGGCCCGCTCAATCCCCCCCTTCCATTCCCCTTCCTCAGCATTGCCGCGAAATCACCTTCTCGTGTTCTCAGATTCGCGCCGACTTGCCTTTTCCCCGGTTCTCTCAGTATTATTGCGGGGGGATTTCGGAGGTGTTTCAATGAAAAGCACAGATATGGCGAGACGAGATAGGGAAATAAAGAGGGCTCGTAAACGGGAAATGGTTTTGGAGCGCAAGAGCCAGCGTGAAAACCGCTCGCCCGGAGACTACATCAATCTTTTGAATGAGCACTTTTTTTTTGACGATGAGAGAATATACAACATAGAGCAGAGCGAAGATATCCTTATGCTCCTGGAGGGAATGAAGGACGATATACCTGACAAGCAATGGCCCAGTATAATTCGAAAAGCGGTGAAGAAAACGGGGGTTAAACAGAAGGATGCGGCCATCAGGCAGCTTGCTGGTATGGGCGGAATTGACATCGACTTCTGACGAGTCCAATCGGCACAACTTAGATTTCCGATGTTCGCAAGAGTGATTGATTCGACTGTCCGGCAGATTCACAGGCTTCGGATGCGCTTTGGGCTTTGTGTGTCGCATAAAAAACAATTACAATGCTCACTGTGGGGTATCGACTCAGAGGGGGAAAGGCCTGCAGCAGGCTTCAATCCAGACGGCGGGATCTGATGCTCGTCCGTAGCCGCTGGTTTGCAGGCCATTTTCGGGCGCTCGAATAGAAACTCATAACATGCTCATACCAGTATTCAAACCCTCAATCAAGCGGCGCGATATGCACTCAGTTCTTTCCTGTCTGGTGACGGACGATATAGGCCCATCGGCATTGGCCGATAAACTCACGGAGGCTGTCTCCAGCTATTTCGGCCTGCAAGGCGGTTTGGCGCTGCGTGAATATTCCAGGGCCATTGGACTGTCTATGGATGCCCTCAAACTTGAGGAGGGTGATGAGGTGATAATATCTCCGCTGGCCCCTCTGATATATCTCAAGGCCATTACATCACGGGGAATCAAACCTGTTCTTGTGGATGTAAGTGAAGAAAACGCCTGCTTTGATCCGACTCTGGCAGCCGAAAAGATAAGTGCTGCCACCAAGGCCATATTTGTTCATGCTCCTCTTGGACGCATCCCGCCTGATTTAAGCCAGTTTGAAATACCCGTAGTTCTGGATTTGAGTGAAGCTCCAGGCATAACTGATTCAAGCGGCATACCAATCGCCAGGGGGGCATATATAATACTGGCTATGGAGTCCCACGCCATCGCCACCTGCGGGGGAGGCGTTCTTGTCCTGGCGAAGGATGAATTCTATCTGAAAAGGCTAAGGAGTGCTGCCAAATTCCTGAGCAATGATTCATTTCTTTCGGATTTGAACGCATCGCTTGGACTGGTACAGTGGGAGAAACTACCTCTCTCCCTGGGGATGCGTGATAAAATTTACCGTATTTTCCTTAAGTCGCTGCGTAAGGGATACCATGGTACCCTGGCCGCAGCGGATGAGCACTCCCGCGCTGTCGCCTTTTCCTTCCCGGTAATCCTTTCGAGTTCTGTGAAGGAGGTGAGCCGCTATGCCCGGAAAATGGGGGTTGAAACACGCGGAGCATTCTCTGGTACAATAATAGAATCCTATCCGGAAGATCAGGATCATTGGCCGAAGGCTAGAAGACTTGCTATGAGTACCGTATTGTTTCCGCTGTATCCTACCCTTGGCAGAGAAGATATTCAGCTCATATCCAGGGTACTGTCCACACTCCCCTGACATATTGGCACTAATCTTGGAGGGCAGCAACGGTGAAGATGAGGAAAAATGTATTGCTAGTCTACAATCCTGACAATGAACTCTCTGCCCGCATTTACGGGGATATGTGTCAATGGCTGGATAGACACGGCTTCGGCACGATTTCAATGAATCCCGAGAATTGCACAGCCGAGAACTTTGCACCTGAGTTAGAGTTTGCTATCTCCCTAGGCGGCGATGGAACCTTTCTTTCCTGCGCAAGATTGCTTAGTGGAAACCCTGTGCCAATTCTGGCGCTGCATCTCGGAACCTTCGGTTTTATAACGGAATCTACACATCTGGAGTGGGAAGAGACACTGGAGGCATGGCTTGATAAGCGGCTGGATGTAGAAAACCGCGTGGTGCTCGATGTTTGCGTCATTCGGAATGAAAAGAAACTGAAGACGTTTAGGGCCATAAACGATGCGGTGCTGAGCTCAAGCGGTATAAGCAAACTGGTTCGTCTTTCCTTGAAACTTGGCGGTTATGAGGCAGGGTATTTCAGAGGTGACGGGATGATCCTGTCCACGGCAACGGGTTCCACAGCGTATTCAATGGCCTCAGGCGGGCCAATACTGGTGCCCCCCATGGACGCACTGGTACTTACCCCCATCTGTCCATTTTCGTTTTCCTGGCGGCCAATTGTGATTCCCGGGAAGGATGAGGTTGAAATCGGTGTGGACGCGAACCAGCGCTCGGATATTCTCTTAACCATTGATGGACAGGAATCCTTCCCCATCGAAAAGGGAAATCTTGTAAGGATGTCCGGCAAAACCGCCGGTGTTCGACTTATCAAATTGAATAAAAGGGCCTTCTATGAAGTAATCCGGACAAAACTCGGTTGGTCTGGTGGTCCACATGCTTGAATTCCTGAGTATTCGGAATTACGCGCTCATTGAAGAGATAAATTTGAATTTCAAGCCGGGTTTCAACGTCTTCTCGGGTGAAACAGGCGCCGGAAAATCGATTCTTGTCGATGCGCTTTCGTTGGCACTGGGAGCCAGGGGCAGTTCCGAAAATATTAGAGAAGGAGCTGCCGAGGCCGAGATCTGTGTTCTAATCCGCGTGACGAGGTCTCCGGAACTACTTGCCTGGCAGGAGAAATATGGCATAGAACCCGAGGAAGACAGCTATCTTATCCGCCGTACCCTAAGCACAAGCGGAAGGGGAATCTCCAGTATCCAGGCGGTGCCCGTAACGCGAACCGCACTGGTTGAACTTGCCGGCGTTCTTGTCGATATACATGGGCAGCATGAGCACCAGTCTCTCTTCAAGGTGATAACTCATAGAAAATTGCTGGATAGGTTTGCGGGTATTGAACAGCGTATCGAATCCTTTACCTCTCTGTTTACAGAATTTGCGGAGCTCAAAAAACTACTCGAGAACATCGACAGAGAGGAAGAGCAGGTATCCAGGGAAATGGATTTTTTGCGTCATGCGGCGGAGGAAATTGAGGAAGCACAGCTTAGGGAGGGGGAAGAGGAGGAGTTGGAGAATCGCCAGAAAATCCTTTCCGGATATGATGAGCTGCTTGGCGATATCGGACGGGCTCTTGATGCCATAGTCGAGACGGAGAACGGAACGCTCCTACAACTCAGAGCTGCGAGAGAGGCACTTGAAAGGGCATCGAAAATTGATGAATCACTTTCGGATATTCTTGCACGCCTGGAGGAATCCTTCCTTGAGATTGAGGATATTGGAGAGGAGCTGAAAAAAAAGCGCTCAAGCGTGGAATTCAATCCATCAGAGCTGGAGATGATTGATGACAGGTTATTGAGAATAAGCTTGCTGCAAAGAAAATACAGCCTGCGATCTGCTGCCGAATTAATCGAATATCTGGCTAAGATCCGTAAGCAACTTGAAGGTTTTGATAATCGTGATAGTGAACGCCGCAGTCTAGGTTTGAAACGGGAGGCACTCGGAGCTAAGATTGCTTCCGAGGCTTCGGCAATAACTCTTTTGCGCAGGGAGGCTGCCAGATCCCTGGAGATGGGAGTGCAGATTCATTTGAGGGCATTGGGAATGGAAGATGCCTGTTTTGTTGTGGAGTTCGAGGGGAAGAGAAAGAGTAGTGGTAAAAACCTAATAGGCGCATACGGCGCCGACACGATTGAATTTCTGCTTTCGGCCAACAAGGGTGAGTCGCCCAAGGCCTTAAAGGCTGTAGCCTCCGGCGGTGAGTTATCAAGGGTGATGCTGGCAATCAAAACGGTACTTCGCGAATCCGATACGGTTCAAACCATGATATTTGATGAAATTGATTCCGGAATAGGCGGCGAGGTTGCCCGTTCGGTAGGTGAACACCTGCATGGTCTATCCTCACAAAAACAGGTGTTCTGTGTTACCCATCTTGCATCTATCGCCCTTTTTGCGGATAATCATCTGCAGGTTGGGAAGAGGGTGAAGGACGGCAGAACTATCATAAAAGTTCACGAGGTGAGGGGGGATCTGCGGGTGCGTGAAATTGCCCGAATGCTTGCCGGAGACAGCAAGGAGTCCTTTTCACTTGATCATGCCGCGAACCTGCTTGAGGAGCGGAGTCAAATAATTAATAGGGCAGATAGCTAGAGTGGCAAAGATCAGTGAGGGGATGAAAAAGAAGTACTTCGCAAGAATTGCGTCCTTCAGGGAGAAGATTTATAAACTGAAAAGCAAGGAGAGCAATATCTCGCGCATGCTTCAAGCCAGCGATCCCGGAGCAGTGTATAAAAGGCTTACGCTTGTGGAAGATTATCTCACCGCTGCCTCATATCACCTTGCCATGAACACCCTGTCCGTATCGCTGATGGGCATTCGCAACGAGAACGAACTCAGTGAGGCAAAAAAATCTTGCTCTCTTGCGGTAATGCAGTTGGAAAGCATATTTACCAATCTGGTCGATGTCCCATTTCAGGATTATGAGGCATCACTGAAAGCCACCTCATCCTTCGATGAATTCAAACGTTACAGCTTAATTCGCAAGACTGGTTTGGCACTTTCAATGGTTAAAGATGGATTTAGCGAGAATTCCAAGTGGAAATGGCCCTTGGTGACCCTGGAAGCCAGACTGGCAGCCGTTGCAAAGAACTGTCTGGATTTGCAGACCCTTGTTCAGGGTATGGATCCAAGGTATGAGGGTTATCGGGAGAGGACAGAGTATTTCAAACTAACCCAGAAGATGCTGCAGGATGCCGCAGATGGATACCGCAGGAAATATGAAATGGCAACAAAACGCGCGGAGGATTTCCGTTTGGCCATAAGTTTTTTAGGAGCACTTCGGCGCCTCTCGCTGCTTTTGGGACGGCAAAATGAGGCCAATGAATTCAAGAAGAAAAGTGAAATCTGGAGAAGGAATATGGAATCCGAGAGCAAAAAACAGGAGTCCTGGCAGGTTAAGAACCGCCCTGGTTTAGTATAGCGTAAGGCTCCTGGAGAGCTGCAGTTCTACCTGTGTTACTCTCAACTTGGCCTATGCTCAGGCAGACATCATCGTACCAGCCCTGTGCGTCTTATGAGTGCTTGGCCCGAATTCTTCCGCCTGTGGAAATCAAGCCTTTAGGGAACCCGCACAGTAACATGCTCAGAGTTGGCTTTGGTGTTTACGGCCTTCCCCTGCCAAATTCATAAGTGAATTTGCGGGATAGAGTTCACCTACGGTTGAGCTTATGTATGAACCATTTCCATCGTCGTAATACAGTGGAGTTTCGCTGTCACAGAATTCGCTAATCACCTGTCGGCATGCACCGCAGGGCGGAAGCGGTTCATGGGAATTCGGGCCCGCAACCGCAATGGCCTGAATATTTCGCTCCCCCATTGAAAGAGCGGTGAAAATTGCTGTTCTCTCCGCGCAATTCGTCAGCCCGTAGGAACGATTCTCTACATTGATACCGCAGATAACCTTACCGCTTGTCATTTTGAGCGCAGCTCCGACTCTGAATCTTGAATATGGAGCGTACGCATTTTTTGCAGCCTCATGTGCCCTCTGCATCAGTTCTTCCGGTGTCATGTACTAAGCCTCCTTTTGGGCAAGAACATCCCAGTCCCGCAGAAGCGTCTTAAGGAGATTAAACAATGGCCGCGTTCTGAGCAGGTGCAGGCGATTTTCTTTGCCTAAAACCAGTACATCATATAGGATTTTCCCATGAGGCTGCAAAGGAAAGTGAGACTCCAGGTATGAAAGCGCGGAGTGTAACCTTGCTTTGCGTAGTTTTAGCTGTCATCTACTTTTTTGCATTCGCGAGGGGAACGGGCAGGGAACTGGTAGTTGCCCCAAAATCTCTTATCACCTTGGAATCGATGAATTCCCCTTCTGCTCAGAACGAGAGTGTATTTCTGCCGATACAAGGCAGTTTCGGGGCTGGCTTCGTTGATGAAGAGCATGAATTGGTTAGCTACTATGTTTCGGATAGAATCGCCTTGGATAGGGAATGGGTTGCGATTCATCGGGGAGATATCCTGGAACTCCTGAAGCCTACAGGTCAGATAATATCCCGTTTTGCGGGTTCCCCGCTTCCAATAGCGCGAGATGGGAATCTCTACTTGTATGCGGATGATTCAGGAACCCTCTCTAAGATTGACCCCGCAAACGGTGCTCGTATCTGGGAAAGGAATTACATAAGCCAGCTTACTTCGATTGACGCTCGAATCGACAGAACCCTGGTAGGTTTTCTAGATGGCCGAATTGAGCTGATAGACAACCTTGGAAAGGTCTTGCTCAGTTACAGGCCGGGCGGTAGCGGGACTGAAGTAATTTATGGAGCTGTGATAAGCAACGGCGCATCGAAAATCGCTCTGATATCAGGTTTGAGGCCGCAGCGATTTCTGATCTTGGAGGAAAGGGGAAGCAGTTTCAGACCGATTCACCATCATAATACCAATTCCGACTATCGCCGGCCAATTGCCATGGAATTTATCCGTGATGACAGGCAGGTTCTCTATGAGGGCGGAGAAGGAATTGAGATTTTTGACGTAAAAAAGGGTAGGCTCAATGAAAGGGAAATTTCGGGCAATGTATTTCGCTGGATTGATAATCTGATGCCCAAAACACTCACCATTCTGGAAGAGGATGAGGGTGGTGCAAGAATCAAGATGCTAGCACCGGATAACCTGCCCTTATTCGATTTTGCGCTCCCGTCAGGAACTGTGGACATTGTCAAGGACAGGAATTTTATGATAATAGTTGGCCAGTACGATATCCTCGTACTGGAGCTTTCCTTGCAATGATTCATCTAATCGCTGCGGGTTTTCCCACTTCCCGCGGCGGGTGTTCATCACCCGGCACGAACAAGATGCCGAAGTGCCTCTGTTTCTTGAGACTCCATCTGGTTTTTTTGATGGTTTTTTTTGTTGGAAGACCTGGCTTTGTTATGGAATGGCCTGATGAGTCGGAGAGAATTGTATCCACGTTCGGATCAGCGGGCAATCGTCACTTCCAGCGAGGATTGGAATTTAGATCCGAGGGTCAGTTGATTTCCTCGTGGGAGGCAGGAGAGGTTATTTGGGTCAGTGATGTACAGAGCCGGATGTCATTAGGGAAGATTGTTGCCATCGAGCACAGAAATGGCTTCAGATCAGTGTATCTGGGAATTGAAAGCCTGCACAATTTGGAATCTGAACTTGAAAATGGCCAGTGGCTTGGTTATGCACGAGGTGAAACCTGGCGCTTTGAAATAATTGACACGGAACGTTCGAGACTTGTGAATCCGATTTTCATCCTTCCTGATAGGTTTGAGATTTCGCTGCCGGACACGGTTATGCTTGAAATACTGATGCCCGACGGTAGTTTTGCGGCGGTTCAGGATGGGATTACTTTGTCTGCCGAACCCCAGACGATCATAGTTAACGGTGTGTTTCCTGATGAAAACTCTGCGGTACCTGCCGAGATATCGCTCTACTGGATTGGACAACCCATCGCGGGAATTAGGGTAGATGCATTACGTGAATTGGAGAATGAAATCGTGTTGGAAACCCCTAAACCCCTGCGCTATGAATCGGTTTTCAGCCCCGATGGACAGAGCTGGTTTCCCGACATTCGTCTTAACGAAGGTAGGGGAGAGCTCGAATTGAGGATAGAGGATGAGGTTGGGAGAGTTTTTATCAGAAGCTGGAGCATAAGCGTACGGTGATGATATTTCAGCTGTGCTGTCACGGAATTCATATCCGAGACGACAGTGGAATCCCGTTTATCCACAGCTTCTGCGCCGTGTAGAATCTTGAATGAAGACATTTTCGAAGATGCCGGGAGCCGGGGAGGAGTACAGGCATATTGTCTGCCCTCTCTGTGATTCCGCTGATTTCAGGAAAAAGTGGTGCATTGATGGGGCGATTTTTGTTCGCTGCCGAAGCTGCAGCCTGGTAATCCAAAATCCACGGCCCAGATCCTTAGGAGGGCGTTATGATAAGGAATACTCCGAGTATGAGATTGCGAACCAGGAAATTTTTTTCGATTTGATGTTGAAGGGATTAAACGATGTGACATTTTTCGAAGACATAGTTCCAACCCTGCCAGCCCCTCGAAGAATTCTGGATATTGGCTGTGCCACGGGAAGACTCTTGTATCATTTTAAGAGTTTAGGCTGGGAAACGGCAGGAGTCGACTTGTGCGTCGAATCCGCCGCGTATGGGAATCGTGAGTATGATGTCAATATCAGCACAAAAGCGCTTGAAGAGGGGGCATTTCCGGAGGCGTTTTTTTCCGTGGCGCACTCTTCTCATCTCATCGAACATGTGGAAGATCCCGGGGAGCTTGTTAGGGAGATTGCCCGTATCCTGCTCCCGAACGGAGTGTTCATCTGCGTAACCCCCACACTTGATGGATTGCAGGCGCGCATTTTTCGATCACGGTGGCGGTCGGCAATTCCGGATCATATGACTCTTTTCAGTAAGGCCACCTTGATTATGCTGCTGGAAAATGCCGGATTTGGCATTGAGCTGATTCGAACCTGGGGGGGCATTGCCAAAGGCATGGCGCCCCGGTGGTTGAAACGCCCGATTGACAGAATGGCAAAGCGCTTCAATTTTGGCGATGTGCTTCTGATTGTGGGCCGCAGGCTTATGAGCGGTACATCTCAATGCACAGAGGAATAGATTGCTTCGAAGCTTGGATTTTCACCGGAGAATTGCCAGTATCCTCTTTTTCGGGATCCGGCAGGTTGTAAGTTCTTCATGTTCGCGTATGATTGAACTTGACTTAGATATTTTTTGCGGTATAGTTTAAGGTGAAATGGTTCCTTATAGGATTGTTTTCCCACGTGTAACCGCACAAAGCGGAGATTATTTGCGGAGGAAGATTTTCCACCTTGCTTTGATCCCGGCGCTGGCGATTTTTATCTCAAACGGCTGCTTCAAAACTGCCGCGGTTCAGACATCTGCATGGAGGGAACTAGGCATCAGTACGGTCATTGATGGAAGCAGAAATTGGAGATCTGTTGCCATGTCTTCCGATGGAGCCAAGCTTGCCGTGGTGGAAAGTCGGGGCCATTTGTATACTTCCGCGAATTCCGGAACATTTTGGACGGATCGCAGTGTTCAAGGCTCCGCAATTGCGGGAGAGAAGAACTGGTACTCTGTTGCCATGTCCTCCGATGGAACCAGACTTGCCGCGGTAGAGTATGGCGGCCATCTGTATACTTCCAAAGATTTCGGGGCAACTTGGACGGACCAAAGCGGCAAGGATTCTGCGATTGCGGGAGAGAGGAACTGGTACTCTGTTGCCATGTCCTCCGATGGAACCAGACTTGTCGCTATAGAGATTGATGGCCATCTGTACACCTCTGCGGATACCGGAGAAACCTGGACCGATCAAAGTGCCGAAGGCTCTGTAATTGCGGGGAACAGGAAATGGTACTCTGTTGCCATGTCTTCCGATGGAACCAGACTTGTCGCTCTGGAAAGTCGGGGCCGTCTGTATGTCTCCACTGATTCTGGAACCACCTGGGTAGATCAGAGTGCTGCCAGTGCTGAAATCGAGGGGAATAGAGAGTGGAGAGCCATTGCCATGTCTTCCGATGGAACCAGGCTTGCCGCACTGGAGAACGAGGGCCGCCTGCATATTTCCATTGATTCGGGAGCCACCTGGACAGAGCAAAGCATTCACCAAAGTGTTGGTATCACGCCTTCCATATTTGGAGAGAGTAAATTCCTGTATTCCGTTGCCATGTCTTCCGATGGAACCAGGCTTGCCGTGATAGAGGTTGATGGTCATGTGTATTTCTCAGCTAACTTGGGGATATCATGGAGAGATCAAAGTGATGAGGGTTCTTCAATCGCAGGGGATAGGGAATGGCGTTCCCTCGCGATATCTTCAGATGGAACCAGCCTTGCCGCGGTGGCAACTAACGACTATTTGTATACTTCCTCTGATTCAGGAACTACCTGGAAGAATCGCAGCACTCCGGAGATTCCAATTGCGGGAGAAAGGCACTGGGATTCAATTGCCATATCTTCCGATGGATCCAAGATGGGGGCGGTAGAGTATGGCGGTCGTCTATACACTTCTGCTGATTCGGGGGCTACTTGGACAGATCGGAGTGTTCGCGGCTCTGCAATTGAGGGAAATAAGAATTGGCGTTCCGTTGCCATAGCCGCCGATGGGTCCCTGCTTGCTGCGGTGGAGTACGGCGGTCATCTGTATACTTCGTATGTCTATGATCCCTCTGATTTGGGAGCCACCTGGATTGATCAGAGTAACCGCGACTCTGCCATCGAGGGAAATAGGAATTGGCATTCCATCGCCGTATCCTCCAATGGCTTCAGAATTGCCGCGGTGGAGTATGGCGGCCATCTGTATACCTCTTATCTTGACGATCCTGCTGATTTCGGTATTACCTGGGTAGACCGCAGTACTCCCGGCTCTGTGATTGAGGGGAATAGGAATTGGCGTTCCGTTGCCATGTCCTTCGGTGGGAATAGACTTGCCGCGGTGGAATATGACGGCCATATCTATACCTCTGAGGATGGAGGAGGCACCTGGACAGATCGCAGTATTCCTGACTCTGTAATCGAGGGGAATAAGAACTGGCGTTCTATCGCCGTGTCCTCCAATGGCTTCAGAATTGCTGCGGTGGAGTATGGCGGGCATGTTTATACATCTACTGATCAAGGGGAAACTTGGGTGAACCGTTCTACCTCTGGCTCTGCTATCGCGAGGAATAAGAATTGGACATCCATTGCCATGTCCTCCGATGGGTCCATACTTGCCGCGGTGGCATGGATAGGCCGTCTGTATACGTCCACGAATGGAGGAGAAATCTGGACTGATCAGAGCATTTCCGGCTCTGTGATTGCAGGAGATAAGAATTGGACATCCATTGCCGTGTCTCCCGATGGCTCCGCGGTTGCTGCTGGAGCAAGTGAAGGACATATCTATAGAACAGTAGGTTCCTGGTACTAAGCCAATCCCCATAGCAGGTTTCTCAGTTTCTGATGGCTTTTAACACATCTATTTGATTCCGAAGCTGATATGCTCTTCTAGAGTTATTTGGACAATTGGAAGTCGAAGGCTATCGGTTAGCTATTAGCCTCATCCTCTATTAAAAGGCAGTTTCCAGCCAGCGGCATACCTGAGATGTCAGCAGTGTGTCGTTCAAGGTATAGAAATGTATATGCCTTACTCCGTGCAGTGTCAGTTTTGTTATCTGATGACTAAGAACACTCATGGCCAACAATTTTTGGTCCAGCTCATTAGCATCGCTGAACATTTTTAACAGAAAGGCTGGAACTTTGGCCCCGCATTTTTTGGCGATTCTTGTCAGTTTGCTGAAATTAACTATGGGCAGCAGGCCTGGCACTATTTGCGTATCTATACCCCGTTTGCGCACCTTATCTCTGAATCTCAAGAAAACATCAGGGTCGAAAAAGAATTGAGTGATAACTCTCCTGGCTCCAGCATCAACCTTACTCTTCAGATTATCAATATCTCTATCCAGAGTTCTGGCCTGCGGGTGTTTTTCCGGATAGCCGGCAACCGAAATATCAAAAGGCGCCGCACGGAGAAGTATCTCTACTAATTCCTTGGCGTATCTTTTTTTGCCGGCATAGACTGAGTATTCATCACCTCTAAGCGCCACAATGTGCTTGATCCCGACACTCCAATAGTCATGGGCTATTCGGCTTAGAACTTCAGGACTATGATCGCTAAGCACCATGTGGGCCGCCGTTTCCACACCCGTGGTTTCCCTTATTTGCCTGGCGATTGTTTTTATGCTTCCATCTATCTGATTGGCTGGATTGGCGGTAACTGAATAGAATGCAGGCCGCAGCTCCCTGAAAACTCTAATCGACTGCCAAAATTTCCTGATGATAGCTGGAGTATTAGCCGGAAAAACTTCCAAACTGTAGCTAGGCTGCCGCATTACTCAGTTTTCATCAGATCCCTGCCTTGCAGGCTCTAATTGTCTTAGCCGTTTGGCTGCTTCTACCATGTTCCGCAGCGAACTCACTGTCTCATCCCAGTTCCTGGTTTTCAAACCGCAGTCGGGATTAACCCATAGTCTCTCTTTGGGGATAAATTTTAGCGCCTTTCGAAGAAAGTGAACAATCTGCTCCACGCTGGGTACATTGGGAGAGTGAATGTCATAAACCCCAGGTCCAACATCGTTAGGATAGCTGTTTTCAGACAGGCCATCCAAAATCTCGAAGTTGGATCTTGATGCCTCAATGGAGATTACATCCGCATCCATGGAAGCAATCGCGGGCAGTATCTCGTTGAATTCACAGTAGCACATATGTGTATGAATTTGAGTCTCGTCCTTCACCGGGGCTGAACACACCCTAAAGGCCTTGGTAGCCCAGCGCAAATACGGCCCCCGCATACTCCTTTCCAGGGGCAGGGCCTCCCTCAGAGCCGGTTCATCAATTTGAATTGCTTTTATACCTGCCCTTTCCATATCTAAAACCTCTTCCTGCAGGGCCAAGGCCAGTTGGAAGGCAATAGTGGACTGGGGAATATCGCTTCTGGCAAGGGACCACTTAAGCATGGTAACCGGCCCCGTGAGCATGCCTTTAACAGCCTTATCGGTTTGACCTGCGGAGTACTTCGCCCAATCCAGTGTTATAGGCTTATTCCTGCTGATGTCCCCATATATTATCGGCGGTTTTACACAGCGAGATCCGTAGCTGACAATCCACCCATTTCTGGTAAGGGCGAATCCCTCCAGCTTCTCGGCAAAATACTCAACCATATCGCTCCGTTCCGGCTCTCCATGTACCAAGATATCTAATCCGATTTCCTCCTGCCGGGCCAAAGTTGATGCAATTTCCTTCTTCATCATGGACTCATACTGCCCCTGACTGATTTCCCCCTCTTTTAGCTGTTTTCTGGCATTTCTAATCTCCTCAGTCTGAGGGAAGGAGCCTATTGTTGTAGTGGGATAGAGTGGAAGCTGTAGCACCTCTTGCTGAATCGCCTTGCGTTTTTCAAATTCACTTTTCCTGCTGAAGTTCGAAGCTTCTACCAGTCTCACCCTCTCCGACACCTCCCTATTGCGCCGCCAGCCGGACTTCTTCTGATGCTCCATGAGCTGTCGATTTGCTTCCAGTTCCTGTTTCACTGAATCGGGGTTGGTGAGAGCCCTTCTTAACAGAGCCAATTCGAGTAACTTCTGATCGGCAAAGGCCAGCCAACTTTTTAGTTCCGGTTCGATTGATGTCTCTTTTTCCAGGTTTATGGGGCAGTGTATCAGAGAGCAGCTAGGAGCGAGCCACAGCCTGTCCTTCCTAGTTTGATACACGGGTTCCAACACTGCTATTGCTCTATTCAGATTGCAGCACCAAATCCCCCTGCCGTCCACAATACCTGCGGAAAGCATCCGATCCTTCGCGAGCATGCTATCCGCCCTAGCCAGTTGCTCGGGATAGCGGGATAAGTCAAGATGCAGCCCCAGAGGCAGGTCTCTTATTAAGTGTAGATTGCCGGAAATGTCTCCGAAGTAAGAGGCAATTAGAATGGAGCCCCGCTTTGACAATTCCGAGTAGCAGCTTACAAAGGATTTCTGCCAGTCCGGTCCAAGATCCAAGGACAGTATCGGCTCATCCAGTTGGATGCAGGAAACTCCCAGTTCGGATATGGCCGTCAGTAAGTCCCGATAGCATCTTTGCAGGCTGGGCAACAGGGACAGCTTATTGAAGTTAGAGTTCTGATGCTTGGCTAACCACAGGAAGCTCAAGGGACCAATTATAACCGGCTTTACCGCAATCTCCTTAGCTTGTGCCTCCCTTATTCCGTCTAGCAGAGGCTGGGGACTAAGCTCGAATTCGTCAATGCAGTCCAGTTCCGGTACTATGTAGTGATAGTTAGTGTCGAACCACTTTGTCATTTCACAAGGGGTTGTGGATCTGCCATCGTTTGCTCTGCCCTTTGCCATTAAGAAGTAGGTGTCCAGGGATAGTCTGTTCAAGTTAAATTTTCGGATTCTTTCGGGGATGACCCCGAATATCAGGGCAGCAAAGAGAATGTGATCGTACAAATGAAAGTCTCCCACCGGAACAAGGTTTAACCCGGCAAGTCGCTGTTTTTCCCAGTTTCCATGTCTTATCAGCGCCAGCTTGCTCATTAGCTGTTCCGCAGAAATTTTTTTTCTCCAGTAGCCTTCTATGGCTCTTTTCCATTCCCGATTTTCGCCGATATAGGGATATCCCAGGTTGTGTAATTTGACCATACTGCCTCTGTATTTAGGATAAGGGTGGAATTCTAGGATCGCTATTTGACAGTGTCAAGCATCGCCTAGTCCCAAGTAGTTCGGGGCTCCATCATGCAATCTTTCTTAAATCGAGTTCTGCTGACGAATTTGCCTTCATCGTTCTGCGGAGCTCCCTGCCCCGACAGTCAATTCTGTAGACTTCTGTCAGAAAACTTCTTGCGGGATTCGAGTATCTGAACTATGAATTTCATACTGAACACCGTATCATGATGCATCGTGCAGCTAGACTGGAGAGAATTGGATATTGAAACGGGATCTTGAAATGCAGGATAGGAAAACCATAGAAAGCGGGCAGGCGATACTTGGAGTGGAACTCGGTTCCACACGGATAAAAGCTGTGCTTATCGGAGAGAAAAACAGATTATTGGCATCCGGAGGATATGATTGGGAGAATTCCCAGGCAGAAGGAATATGGACCTATAAGCTTGATGAGGTATGGAAGGGAGCAGCGAACTGCCTTGCAAATCTCAGGAGCAATTTGCAAAGCCGATATGCCGTCGAACTCAGCTCCATCGCCGCGGCCGGATTTAGTGCGATGATGCACGGCTATTTGGCATTCGATTCCAACGGCAGCCTGCTGACTCCCTTTAGAACCTGGCGAAACAACATCACGGAGGAAGCGAGCCGTGAACTGACAAGAATCTTCCAATACCCAATCCCCCAGCGCTGGAGCATTGCTCATCTCTATCAGGCTATACTTAACGAAGAACCGCATGTGAGAGATATAGCATACATAACTACCTTGGCGGGATATGTTCACTGGAAACTCAGCTCTCAAAAGATTACTGGCGTATGCGATGCGTCCGGCATGTTTCCGATTGACATAAGAACGCAGAGTTTTGATCGCACCAAGATTGAGGTATTTAACGAACACATCAAGACAAGGGGGTTCTCTTGGAGACTTAATGAGATACTCCCGGAAATAATTGGTGTTGGAAATGAAGCGGGGGTAGTTACGGAGGAAGGTCTAAGACTCCTGGATCCCACCAATTCTTTGAAGCATCCAATACCGCTCTGCCCACCCGAAGGTGATGCCGGAACCGGGATGGTTGCGACAAACAGCATTCGAATCCGCAGCGGGAATGTATCTGCCGGGACATCTGTTTTTGCGATGCTGGTTTTGGAGAAAGAGCCCGCGAAGGTTCATGAAGAGATAGATTTGATAACTACCCCGGATGGAAAACTGGTTGGGATGGTTCACTCAAACAACTGCACCTCTGATTATGATGCCTGGATTGAACTGATTGGGCAGGCAATAAGCGCCTTAGGTATTGAAATAAGCACCCCCGCACTCTATGACAGTGTCCTTGGTCTGGCCCTGAAGGGTAGTCCGGACTGTGGGGGCTTACTCTCTTACGGATATGTTTCGGGCGAGCATGTAACAGGCTTTCAACAGGGCAGGCCGCTGTTTGTCCGATGCCCGGAATCCGATTTTACGATCGAAAATTTTATCCGGACACACCTCTTCAGCTCCCTCTGTGCCCTAAGAATGGGGCTTGATGTATTAACTCGGGAGGAGGGTTTTGTCATTGATGAGATACGAGGTCATGGCGGGTTCTTCAAGACGAAGGAGGTAGGAACTCGGATTATGGCCGCTGCCACCCAATCACCGGTTAGACTCCTGGACGGTGCGGGAGAGGGTGGTGCATGGGGTATGGCACTGCTGGCCGCTTACGCTCTCCGAGAGGACAGGCAGCAGGATTTGGCGAACTTCCTTGATGTCATTTTTGCAAACGGTATCAGTAAGGTGGTAAATCCGGATCCGATTGATGAGGAGGGGTTCAATGCTTTTTTTGAACGTTATCGAAGGGGGCTGGTGATTGAGAGAGCCGCGGTTGCGGCTCTGCATCAAACTTGAAATCGCTGCCCGGAACGTTCGGCGAGGCTGTTTTTTGCCAGCCTGTCTTCCAAGGCACCAGGCGCCGAGCGGATTCGAACCGCTGAATTATGGATTTGCAATCCACTCCCTTAAGCCACTTGGGTACGGCGCCTTGCTCGGCAGTAATATACCCAATCATCGGATGGAAGTCCACAAGAGATATTGATTTACCGGTTTTTACTGGCCAATTGCGAGCCGAATTGGAGGTTTGAGAAACCGCATCATTGTGTTGAAAACAGCACTCCACTTCTTTTATTTCTCCATCTGTGTTATCTTATCCGCCTGATGGAGATTTATACGATCAAATCCGAGAATCAGCTAAAAATGCTGCGGCAGAAGGCTTTGCCAATTGAAAATATAGATGACAAGACAGTCGAACTGGCAGAGGATATGATTGCCACGATGATTAAGGCCGAAGGCATTGGACTCGCCGGGCCCCAAGTCGGAATCGGAAAAAGAATCTTTACCGTAAAAATCGGCAGGAGTTCCCCCATGGTCTTCATCAACCCTGAAATAACCTCCACCAGCACCAATCATTCCGGCTTTGAAGAAGGCTGCCTTAGCATACCGGGGCAATATGCCAGTATTGAGCGTCCCGAAACTATACAGATTCAAGCCTGGAACCACCATGGCCGTGCATTCAATCTTGAAGCAAACGGACTACTGGCGACTGTGATACAGCACGAATTCGACCACTTAAACGGCATACTTTTTATCGACCATATGAGCAGCCGAAAGAGGAGCAAAATTCTTAGCAGTTTCAATCTTGCGTGGCGGGAGGCAGGCAAGGATTGAAGTTACTCTTTGCGGGTACACCGCAGATAGCCGTACCTTCTTTTAACGCGCTTGCCGATAACTTCGAAGTTGTTGGGGTGCTGTGTGCGCCGGATGCCCTCTCCGGCAGGGGCAGAAGAAGAACCGCTTCACCGGTAAAAACTGCCGCTAAGAGGCGCGCCTTGCCGGTGCTCCAGCCTGAACGTCTTGATAGGGAGGCCCGTTTGAGGGTGGCTGCTCTCGGAGCACAGCTCCTAGTTGTGTTCGCCTATGGACGCTTTTTCGGCCCCATGTTTTTGGATCTCTTCGCCAAGGGCGGGATCAACCTGCATCTGTCGAAATTACCACAGTTCAGGGGCCCCTCGCCCGTAAGTGCCGCGATTCTTGCCGGCTGCCGACAAACTGCAATAAGTGTTCAGAAGATTGCGCTCAGGATGGATGCTGGCGACATACTGGCTCAGAAGGGTTTCCCGCTCAAGGGCAGCGAAACTACCGCGTCCCTAAGCGCCGCGCTATCGCAGGCCGCCGTACCCGAACTGGTGAAGGTGGTGCACAATGTTATTGATGGGCGTTTAAATCCGATTTCCCAGAATGAATCGGATGCCACTTACTGCAAGCCCATTCTTAAAACCGACGGATTGATTAAGTGGGAAATGCAGGCAAATCAGTTGGAAAGAATGGTGAGAGCTTACAATCCGTGGCCCACGGCTCGCACTTCGCTGAACGGGAAATCCCTTGCTGTTCTTGAGGCTGCACTACCGGAATCTCCCCTCCCTGTTTTGGAAGCTGAAATCCCCGGAACAGTGCTGGGCATAGACAGATCCCAGGGTATTCTGGTACAAACGGGCGAGGGCGTTTTGGTTTTAAGGCAGCTACAATTTGCAGCACGAAAATCACTGAACTTCAAGGCGTTTTTGAACGGAGTTCATCTGAAGGTGGGTACTGTGCTGGGGGTCGGGTGAATGAAAAATGACGGGCTGAGAATACTGTTCAATCTCATGCATGCATCTCCCGGTAACTCGCCAACCGGGGCCGATGATTCAAGTGAGGGGCATTATTTCCGCAGGGCTCTCCTAGTGATTGGCTCCGTCTTCCTGACAATGCTCTTCGCAGCGATTGTATCCTTCTTCCTGACGGTGCGCGGGGCAGAGCGCACCCTTGTTCCACAGGTTGTTGATAGGCAGCTCATTGAAACGCTTATCATACTGCAGGAACGAGAGCTCTACCCAAGAATCCAGCTTAAATACACGGGTAATCCAGCAGATAAAGGCTTAATTATCCAACAGGATCCTGAACCCGGCCTACCTGTCAAGGCTGGGCGCAGGGTGGTACTCACCGTAAGCCAGGGAGCAGTAATTGACAGCGTAGAGAATTATGTTGGCAAAACGCTTAACGAGGTTCGAACCCGTCTGATTTCTCTGTCCTCCACCTCCGAGCCAATTCTGACAATTCGTGAACCAATTACCTATGTTTATGACGAGGCATCGCCGGGTACGATACTCTCTCAGAATCCTTCTGCAGAAACTTTGATAAGCGAGCCAACCGAACTTGTACTTGTGGTAAGTCGCGGACAATCGGATAGATTGGTGAAAGTTCCAAACCTAACCGGTCTTACTCCGGATGCCGCGATGGAAATTCTCTCCAAGCTTCCCCTATCCTTTGTTTTTGTCGAAGATGGGCAGTCATTATCCGAATCGGAAATCAGAATAAATTCCCAGTCGCCTTCCCCTGGCTCGGAAGTTGCTGCCGGAACCAGGACTACTCTCAACTACGGGCGACCTGGTTCATGGAGGAATGATTACTCTTACGATCTGTTTGAATACATGCTTCCTGACTATCCGGTTCCTGTACGTCTTGAAATCATTCTGCATGAATCTGAGGATGGCAGTAGGAGCCTCTTTGCAATGCCTCACCCGGGTGGGAGAATTTCCTTCCCCTACCTACTGCCCAAGGGCAGCGATATTGTGCTTAGGGTGAATAATGAAGAGTTATACAGGCTCAGCGTCTCTCTAGAGAATTAGCACGCAGCCCTTCATTCAAATACAGGAGCATGCTATGCTGCGATCCGTCAAAGAATTCATCTTGCAGCCGCACCGCATCTACACCTATCCAGCGCCAATGCCAACTCTCCCAAATGTACTCGCCGGGTGGATACCTGGGATACGAGAGGCTCCAACCGAATTTTCCACCATTTTTTTCAATCCACCTGCCGGCTCGTGTGCTGGCAAATGATTCAGTAACATCGCCGAAATCAACTGCCGTACCAAGTTGATGCTGACTTGTTCCAGGTTTGGCCAGAGAGAGAGAGGCCTCTTCTTCACCTACCTCTGCCGCATAGCTGTCGAACAGATTCCTTTGATAGTCGTAAGATCGATATGCGGAGGAAACCTGCAGTGTAATTCCTTCCCTTTTTGCGGCCTCCGAAAGCTTTGCCAGAGCTTCTGCCGCCGCGCGTTCCAGAAATAATCCATCGCGGTTTCTCGATATCGAGGGATAGAGAGCAAGGTCAACCAAATCGGTAGGTTCGAAATCTGCCTCAAGCGCATGAGTTTTATCAACAAGGATTAGATGGTTTGGATTCATACTCGAAAGCTTCTCCATCAATTCTTCGACAGTGTTGAAATCTTCAGAATTTTCTGGCCGCTTTGGAGGAGTCGCATTGCCGATATCCGACTGTACGTATTCCCGCGATTCGGCTGAATTTCGCCTCTTCTCCGAGGCAGTGTCCGAAACCCGGAAATGCTCCCAAATCGGTACCTGGCTGCGATTCCCCTCTCTTTTCTCCTGCTTATCCATTTTGCAGCATCCAAAAATCATGATGCTTGCCGTCCCTGTCAAGAAAAAAAACCGCATCATTATATCGGAAGTATATAATGGATTGCGTGTAGGACGAAGGGCTAAAAAATTCTATTCAGGTTATAATGAATTCCGTGAGTACCTTTTCCGCAACTCTTACAGAGGCCCAGGGCCTCATGGCACGTGGGGGCTTTCGGGAGGCTTTCGCCAAAGTTGTCGACGTTCCCATTAGCCGTCCCGATGAACTGTTCTCCAAAATAGCTTTGATGGCCGATTCCGGTATAGCACTTAGGGACACGTCAATTCTCGAATACGGCCTTTACCTGATGGAACACCATTCCCGGGATATACTGACTATCCCGGCTTATTCGCCATATCTCTGGTTCAATATTGCAAATCTCAGAAGTAATCTCCTGTCCGTAAAAGAATCCGAAGGGGCAAGACGCTGCTGGTATGAGCGTAAGCTGACTGCCCCGGCCAGAGAGGCTTATGCCAGGGCCCTTGAGAGGGCGGAGGGAAACAAAACTCTGGGAGCACGGATACTGAACGCGCACGCGAGACTGCTCCTGGGGCTCGGCAGGGATTGGGAGGCTTTCGGCCTGTTCCATATGGCCTCAAATCTGGATTCGAATAATCCGGATGGCAGACTTGGCCGAGCCGAAACTCTTATCGCCCTTGCGGGAACCGCACCCGCCCTGGAAACCGAACTCCTAAAGGAAGTCTATGCAAACCTCAGTTCTATCGAAGATCCGGGAAATGATTCCAGCCTGAGCGAGTCCATCCGGAATTTAGAGCTGCAACTTGATAGGAGATTGAACGGTGATGCCAAAGGAATCGAATGTACCTACCCCAGGAATACGGTAGTTACAAGCAGTGATCAGGAGCATTCAATGATAATGTTCCTGCTAAATAACCGACTCTATCTAACACCCTGCGCCTCGTGTAGAAAATGCGACCGCGCTATTGGTGATGCCGTAAGCCTCGGAACGCACCATGCCCTTGTGGACGGGAAGGCTGTGGGTCGATACAAAAAAACCGTCATCACGATAGGAAGGATTATTGAGTCTTATCGCGTTCTTAGAGCCGCACTGGCCAATCATGCAAGAAAAACCGAGTTACAGGATGGATCTGGTTTTCAGTGTTATTCCCCGGAACTTGACGATTGGCAATCAGTCCAACCGGCAACAACCGCCCTTATTATGATTCTTGCAAGGAGTCCTGCCATATTGGAGAAAATGGTTTCCTGTGTTGCACTCTTCCTCGGTAGAGATTTTTCCACCTCATCGGATATCCGGCAGATTCTTGGCTCATCTAGCGTCCCAGGCGCGGAGCTTGCCGGCGAAAGAAATCCCGCACTTCATGGTTTTTGGGATGTCTGGGCCGATGGTATGGAGGGATTTATTGACGGCGCCGAACTCCTTAGACCGCCGGGCAAATTTCTCACATCCTCCGAATTGGAAAGACTGTCGCTTGATTCGGAAGAACTGACGGGAAAGGTTCTTGGTCTATTGGGTTGGTTCAGGAATTTGATCGGCTATCTGATACGAATAACTGACAGGGAGGTTCGAGATGAGATTGAAGAGCCGCCCCTATGGCCCTTACAAACCTTTGTGCTGCCGGGAGAATGATGGGAATCCAAGTTGGATTGTATCTGGCGGCGCAATTTAGCCATCCAGCTTCAGGAGGAATAAAAAATTTTATTGCTTGCTAATCATTTTAGGCTCTAACTATAATGATTGTGTTTTGATTTGAAATATAGTTTCTGCAAGGATGTATGCCTCTATGTCTGAATTAATTGACCCTGAATCTCGAGTATTCCATATCGGCCGCGAGTGTTACATAGTTTATCTTGGAACTCAGGTAGACGATATCAGACCCTTCCTTCGCATAGGTAATACAAGGGACATCCCCGACGAGGTATTAGAGGCTCTTTCCACTACGGTAATAACTGACGACCATGTCGGTAATCCGCTCCTGGAGATTTTGCTTGCGCCCAGGTTTCATGGGCGGTATCTTGGCGATACCGGCATTGTTGGCACGATCAGCCGTTTCTTTAAGAGCTTCGATCTTCCAACGGACGATATAGTCGATTATCGCGAAGTTGAAGATGGCGAACGCCGTCATATGGTTTGGTTTTACAGCAGCGGCAATATTCATCTTCGCTACGATGACAGGATTATCTTCGATCTCCGCAGGAGGGAGAAGGAAGATCGTCATTTTGTCTACCTCCATGAAGAGGCAAAGCATGATTTCCTGAAGAATCCACTTAGGTATGTGCGTCAGGACTTTGCCGGCCGGGGAATCTACCTGGCTGATGGAGACTGTTTCTGGTACGAAAGGGGAGACTTCATATCTTTTACCCCACATCCCGGTGTAACCGCAAAAATGATGTCCGACGGTATTGATCCGGATTTTGTTACAAGCATCGCCTGCAATCTGAAGGAAGATGGATTAGCATCGCACAATGCCGCAGAATTTGTCGGCCTTGTAAAAAGAATGCGGAAACGCCGAAAGCAGCTAAAGGTGATAACTACTTATCCCGCGGTACAGCGCAGGCTGAAGCTCTTGTTCCCGGAGAGAAGGGGCATCTCCTCAACTCTTGAAATAGCCGATGTTTCGGGCAAACGCAGGACAACATTCCATGATTCGATAATCAGCAGCATGGGCGAGCAGCTATGTATCAGGAGATCTGACTTACCCGATATCGCCTTTGGCTGGAAAATCAAAGACGGTTTGTCAATTGACATTAGACAGGGACTTATCGGATATAACTCGGGAGACCTCTCTCGGGCATTTCCCATACCCAGGGGTTTTCCGATCGAATTCAAGAATCACAGTGCTGTTCCGTCTCAGATATTCAACAGATACATCACTCTGATGCTTTCAAGCATAAAGGGAAATTTATCTGGTGAGCAGTATCAGGTGCTAAGCACCCTGGAAGACTACTTGAAGATGCTCATCGGGGATACTGAGATGGAAGATGCTCAGGCAGACACTCTGCTAAGGCGGAACTCTGATAAACTGCGGGATAGTCTTCGACGTTTTCCGGGTAAAAACACGGGCCCCGCGTGGTTCTTCCTTTCCAACTGTCTTTCCGTACTCAATCTGATGATTGCACAGTTGGACGAGGAACATGATTCAGGCAGAGCTATCAGACAGGTTGCCAATGCCATTCAAAGACTCACGAATAGGTTTCCGATCCCCAATCCCCTATTGCCATTTTGGGGATATCTCTACCTTGGAGAAGAACCAACTCTGCTATGGTTCGCAACCAAGAAAAATTTCACTGTGGCAGACATAAATGCCGCGGAGGACTCTGCCAAAGAAATTGTTAAAGTGATAACCCTAGATGAATCGCCCTGGCATGAAGACCTTGAGCGGCTGCTGGCCCTCATACGCAGTCTTGGACGGGGAGGGCAGGGAGTCCTAACCGAAAAACAGCTTGCCCATCTCAAGCAGACCGAAAAGAAAACGGCGTGGAGGACAGAGAATCGTGAACTTGACAAGACCAAATCGGATTCCGTGGAGAGGCTTGAGAGACCCAAGGCAATCCCCGTGGTGTCGATGGTACGCGGAGCTGCAAGAACGCGAAAAAAATCGCGCCCCAATTGGCCTTGGATATTAGCCGCATGTATTATACTTCCTTTGCTTGGCGGCGCACTGCTATGGGACTACATGGGGACCGCGCCGTGGGGCTCGATTTTTCAGAAAAAGGACATTCTCGAGGCATCTGCTGCTGCGGATTTGACGGATGCTCAATCAGGTCTTATTGAATCTCCGGGGGATTCTGAAGATTTGGTGGTTGAAACTGTTATCGATATAAATGTTGCCCCAAAAACGGTGGAAGAGATAGAAGCCTACTTGAATGTAGAGAATAGAGTCACAATAACCGAGGCGGATATTCATCTCGCGGCAAATGAGATTGCGGTATTGAACGGGTTTCGGGATTTGGAGTACAAGATTTTTACCGGGGAGGACCCGGATTGGATTTTCCCGGATAATATGCTGAATTTACCGGATGGGAATGTGTATGTAATAAGAAACGGTGATACAATCTGGTTTCTTGCCGCTCGCGAAGTTAGGAGTGATACTGAGCAAAGAATGAAGATTCTTGATTATTCCGTGAGTATTCTTGAGGCTAGTGATGCCGATTTTGAGTCCAGAACGGAGGCTTTGTTGAATTTGCGGAAGATATCCGAGAATTCAAAAGCTGCCCAGGCGAGGGAGATGGCAAGCGAGGTGCTTCTGTCTCTTCGAAAATGATGATTTTTTCGATATAAGGAGGAGTTTGTCTTTTTTTTGGATTTATTGTGATTTTGAGATATGATAGTGTAGCAGGTAAATTGCACTTCGGCTATTAATCAGCCGCGGTGTAAGGAAATTTGGATATTGAAGGAGAAGCAAATGGCTAGTGAATTACCAAGAAGTCCAAACGTATTTCACCCAACAAGACCTTCTGCTGTTGGTTCACGCAATTCGCTCGCGCAAGAGGGGCGTGACCAGAGAACTGAGTACGAACAGTTAGTCAGTGAGGAATCCGACAAGGTATTGAACATTGTTAAATCTAAACTGCCTCAGGAAGTTTTGAAGGAACTGGACGTTATGGGAGGGTTGAAGGAAAAAGTATTTAATTACTTCAACCAGAACTATCAAAACATGTTTAACAGGTACATTGTCACCACTGAAGACGAGATGGTGAAAAAGATTCGCCAGTTCGTGGACAAGGAGGAGACGAAGAACCTGGCACGCTATACTCCAAAGGAGATGGCCGAGCTGCTCGACCAGGTTGGCGGGGCTGAGAAATTCAATACGGGAGAGGTGGAAAAGTCCATTGTCAATATGTATGGGCATCTTCAGGGACACATCCAACGTGGAGTCAATGATCTGGAAAATGAAACAAACTCGCTGCTGCGCCAGAAGGCCGATGTTGGTGCATTCATCCGCGGCGAAAATGCATACTCGGTTGTGAAGTGCTCGTTCAAAGATAATGAGTTTAAGCCGAAGACAGTGTTTAGCGTGAAGCTTTCGGTCAATATTCTGGATTCAGAGTTGATAAGCCCGATATTTCAATATCAGTCAACGATTGAAAATTTGATCAAAGATCAGATATCAAAGACCATCACTGATATGATCGATAGAGAAATAGAGGTTCACCAGGATCGGCTTATTGATGAGGGTAAAGAGGAACTGTCTGATGCCGAACTTATGTTCGAAAGAATCAAACGTGTTCCTGAATTTACGGACGATGAGAAGGATTCCGAAGATTCCAGACGCTACACCTTCATGGCCAAGAATCTGGTTGAAAAGATTGAGGGCCTGCGTGCTGAGATTGATATTGAGGATATCGATCCTTTGAATATCAGGGAGAATATCAAGCGGATAATTGATATTGAAAATATTCGCAACCGCGGTTTCAATACAGCAGTTAATAGTCTAACCTCCATACTGGACACATCCAAAATGGGTTATCAGTATGTCGAAAACTTGAAAAATGCGCGCGAGCTGATAGTCAGGGAGTATGAGGACACAAATCCCTCTCAATTGCCTGATGAGCGTTATCAGATAAAACTGAAATTCTATGATAATGCCCAGCTACGCAACATGCGTGCTGCGTATGATAACCAGATGACAGAATACTCCAGGGAGATTACACGGGTATACGATGTCTCGCGCGAGCTCTATGAGAAAAGAAAGAGGGGTTGGGGAACATTTAGCGACTATGAAGATTTGAGCAAGAGGGTTGCCGGAAGCGTCAGGAGGAGGAAGGTTAAGGAAAAATCGGAAGATCCGATCTACGAGGAGCAAACTAGACTTTGGAATGAAATCATGGAACTGAGGGCGGAAGACACCGATGTGGAACGCCTGAATCAAACCTATCTTTATGAAAAGGCATTGCTGAAAAAGATGCTGAAGGCGGCCAGGGATAGAAATGAATTGACTTTTGGATATAAAAATCCCAGGGTGAGATTCAATTTGGACGGAAGGATTAGTCAACTTGAGAAGGATTTTGGAGCGTTTGATTACTCAATCAATCCTTATCATATTCAACCCGGGCTTCTCCTTGATGTCGATGTTACGAGTATCAAGAGGAAGCGCTATGTGCTGAACGGCATGGCCAATGTTTTGAACGAATTCCTAAATGGCATATCAAAGGGATTCCAAGATGCCGCATTTGCATCCTTCAAGCGCCGCCGTTCCACGGTTCGCTCGGATATTCAGCAGAGCTTTGCCGCGGAAGAGATGGTTAATCCTTCGGCGGATACGTATGCCGAGGCTATCAAAGCCAAGGGTAAACAGGACACCGCAAAGCCCAAGGGGAAGGCCGATGTCACGCCGACTCGTTCCCGTTCCGGCAAGCGGAAGGTGAACCTCGACGAACTGAGTGAGATGTAAAAGATGATTACTGCGTCGATTCGGAATAATCAACTCAATCTTATGGCTCGTAGGGTGGGGTACAACTTAGCGCTACGCCATTTCCGAGCGGCGCAGGAATTCGCAGGAGATGTCAGCGAGGGCTTTAACCTGGCTGATGTGCTGAATTCTGCACTGAGCGAGGGAGTGATAGAGCCCTATCAGATTAGGCCCATAGTCAATATCTTGCTGGTGGAGAAATTCCGTTATGCCTTTGATTCTCGAAATTTGAGGAGCGGGGTTGAATCAATTGATGTGCTGTCTGAAACGGTGCGCCGTTGGACGAATTTGCAGGTTGTAATCGTGTATACCGATTCCAACGGCGGGATACATCTCCTGAATCCCGAGGTTCCTGCACCCTGGGAGGCGGCCCTGCCTCTGGCTAAGGACGAGTGTGTAGTTTGCTATGTCGGTTCGTTAGTTGATATCCCGCCCGCCGATCTCACGCGCACCGTGGAGGGGACTTACAAATTGCTCCACGGGGGTAAGGTTCGGATGAGACCCGGTTTTCAGACAGAGGGCAAGCGGAAGAAGTTTATCGTTCCTGAGAAGGAGCAGGCTGCCCCAACTTCCATATCGACATACTCGGACTCTGTACCTGAAGGGCCCGTCGAGCCTGCGGCCGAGAGGGCTCCGGCAACGCGCAGCACGAGGCTGCCCACTGCCGCTAAGGTTGCGGTGAATGTTACCAATGAGTTATTTCACAATGGCAATGTGGAAGCTTGGAAAAAAATAATAGAGAGCTATAGGTTGAAATATCAGGGGCTTGATGTGCTGATTTGGTATGATGGTGAGCGCATCAATGACATCAATGCCCTTTTCAAATGGGGTAAGGTTAAGCACGGAACTCCTATCCTGTTCAGTGTGGCAGGCGACTCTCCAAGAGATATTTCCAAACTCAGGAAATATTTATTCGAAGGAGCCAGTTCAAGATTTGAGGCTTTTCTGCATGGGGCCCACGGTACAGTTCTAAGACTCTTTTGATAATTCTTGTGCTTGTTGTACAATCCACTGCTTTTCATCAAGGTGCTATTGCATTTAGGGGGGTATTGTGAAGAAGATTTTTTCGTTCAGCAGCAGCGAATTTACCAAAGATGAGAAAATCATTCAGCTCTTTGGCATGCGGGGGCGGAATCTTATGGACCTCGCCGCGCTTGGGATTCCGATTCTTCCCGGCTTCATCCTAACAGAAGCCTTTCTCAAAGAGGATCAGAAAAGTCCTAATGCGCATACCGGGGATTATCAGAAGGCCCTAGGCAAGATGGGCGCAATTCTGGAGAAGGAGTGGAATGAAAAAAACCCGCTCTTGATCAAGCTTGTTGTAAGTCCAATGCTGAATATGGTTCATACCTTTTCAAGCATCCACAATGTTGGTCTCTGCGACGCGACAGTCGATGGTTTTGCAAGCTTTGTTGGTGAGGATTTTGCTTATCACGAATATCGGGGAGTTCTGCTGAGAGTTATGGAGCTGGAAAATCTAATTTGCTTCGATGCCTCTCGTAAGAAAGTTCTCGAGAAAGTATTATCCGCGCTGAAGAAGGCCACAACAACCGCGCTGGTTAAGAGGGGCCTTGTCGATGTTAAAAAGATATATCCGAAAGAGATATTTGAAGGAGCTCACGGACAATTCTCATACGTTAAGGAGCTCTTTCTTAAGCTATTTGCAGATAGTGAGACATTGAATGATTCAGCGATTCTTGTTCAGGCAATGACCTTTGGAAACTATGGAAAGGAATGCTTTTTTGGCAGCTACTGCACCCGCGATCCTATTAGCGGCGAAGACACCCTGGCTGGCAAATTCTTTCCCAATTCCTTTGATGCTACTGAGGCCGATGGTCAGCCGATTGGCAGATTAAAAAGCAGCTATCTGGGACAGCTCCAGGAGATTGGAAGGCAGCTTGAGATAGATAACAGGGAGATACGAAGCGTTAAATTCAATGTGGAGAACGGTAAGCTTTGGATCATTGATCAATCTGCTGTTTCAGAAAAATCGGCCCAGGCGGAGATGCGAACACTGATGAGCCTGCTGCGGAACAAACACGTTGATGAACCGTTTGTAATAAATGCGATACAGCCAAGTCGGCTTTCCGAGATACTGCATCCAATCATCGATAAGCGTGTGGCAGCCAGGGTGCCTTCAGTTGCCGGAGGAATTTCAGGTGCCATGGGGGCTGCTGTTGGAAGAGTTTATTTCTCCACCGATACGTTTATGCAGCAGTTTCGGCTTGCTAGCCAGAGAGGGGAGGATACGGACTTCATCCTGGCGATGCCTGCCACATATGCCGGTGATGTCAAAGCCATTGAGACATCCCGGGGAGTTCTTACAAGGGAGGGAGGATACGCATCCCACGCACCTGTTGTAGCTAGATCGCTTGGCAAGGTTGCCATGGTAAATCCGGATATTCTCTTCACGGAGGCGGGCCTGAAGATAGGGAATCGAATAGTCAAGGAGGGCGAATATATCAGCCTTGATGTCCCCTCGTACGATGAGCCGGTTATCTACTTCGGAAAGGTTGAGCTAATTGAGCCGGATATCGATACGAGTGGTTTGATTGATTTTCTCGATGTTGTGCAAAGGCATATAAAGGATTTTGATGTTTATGCCAACGCGGACCAGCCCTCGGATGCAAAATTGGCCAAGAAATTCCTTGCTAAGGGAATAGGCCTGTGCAGAACTGAGCATATGTTCTTTCACAAGGACAGAATCCCAATATTCAGATCGTTAATCATCGCGTCCGATAAAGCGGAGCGGGAAAGTATTCTTGCCAAGCTCAAGAAGATGCAGATTGCGGACTTTTTGGGACTCTTCGATATAATGGGCGAGAAGCCGGTGACCATTCGGCTCCTAGATGCTCCTCTCCATGAATTTTTACCCCACAACAAATCATCTATGGATGAATTTGTCAGTTTCTATCGCGGGGAGCATCCGGAAATAAGCAAGGCCGAAATTCAACTTCGCTGTGATATGACGAATGAGGTGAATCCCATGCTTGGGCATCGGGGAGTAAGGGTTGCTATTACATACCCAGAGATTTATCGCATGCAGATTGAGGCCATTTTTGAGGCCGCTTACTTACTGAGAAAGAAGAAGGGTGTTGTCTGCTTCCCGGAAATAATGATACCCATTGTCACAAGTCCGAGAGAAGTGAAGACCGTGAGATTCGGAAAAAAGATTGAGGGTTTTGAAATAATTGGGATTAGGCAAATAGAGGAAGCGCTTAGGAAAAAGCTTGGAGAGGAAGAGATTGATTATCGCGTCGGCACTATGATTGAGCTCCCTGCAGCCGCCTTCCTTGCCGATAAGATAGCAAATTATGCGGATTTTTTCAGCTATGGCACGAATGATCTAACTCAAACCTGTCTGGGATTGAGCAGGGATGATTTTAATTCCTTTTTCACTACCTACACCGAATACGATTTGTTAGACAGGAATCCCTTTCAATACCTGCAGGAGTCGGTAAAGGAACTTATAGGAGTGGCCACTGAGCGCGGCCGCTATGTGAAGCCGGATCTCGTTTGCGGACTCTGTGGCGAGCACGGCGCGGAACCTGAAAACATACCTTTCTGCATGGAGACAGGACTGAACTATGTTAGCTGTTCGCCCTATGGGATTCCGTTGGCAAAGTTAACGATTGCGCAAACATGTCTTAAGAACAATGCCGAGCAGTGATATCACTACTGTCTTCCGAGGTCTACAGCATTAGGGTGGTTCCCCATATGGCTGTAAGATGCGCAGGTTAGGATTGGATACAGACTCCTAAGCCCGGTGCTCGTATGTTCCCAATTTCGAGGGTGAATTTTTTTTTTAGAGGGGAAGTAAACCGCTGTCCCTAAGTTTCATAAGATTCATCAGGGCATCGTATCTGGCAGTCAGCAGCACTCCAACCTTGTACCTTTTCCCCCTGTTAAAAATAATCATATACATGGCAAATTCAGCGTAGCAGGTGTAGAGCTTGATCAAGGCCCTTCCCCGTAGGTGGTTAGGTATGAATTCGGGGAAAAAGAATTCCTTAATGGCATCTTCAAAATTTCGTCTAGCCATATCCAGGCGCATATCGATTGTATGAAAGGACCCTCTGTCGTACAATTTCACTTTGGCAATCCCGATATCTGCGGCTGTCAATCGCGCGAATCTTGCAACTATCCTGAAAATCGGGTGATGGTAGCTCCGTAGAAGCAATTCCAACTCGTTTCGACCCTCTGTTATCAGCCTACTGGCTTCGCGGAACCGGAACCGACGTATCCCCTCCTGACGGCATTCATGGTTTTCGAGACCATATTGGTAGTATATCCCCAGTCCATTTAGGAATTTATTGAACGCGGGCTGGAATTTAGTTTCAAGTTCAGCGGACAGCGGCGATATCTCGGTGTGAAAACCCTGCCCGCCTTCTTCATGACCGCGTATTCCTTCCTGATTTTCAGCAATTTCGCCTTCCTTTGATTCCTCGGGAGGATTTGCGAGCCATTCCACAACTGTTTTATAGGCATCGTTAATTTCTGACATTCGCTCATGTGCCCAGTCCGGATAATCACGAACCCTGTCCGGATGATATTTCTTTACCAGTTCCCTGAACAAAGAATTTAATTGATCAAGCGAGATACGGTTATTTAATCTAAATATCGATAGGGCTCGTCTGATATCCATAGCGGAAATTCCATGTCGGCTCTCTGGGCTGAGACGTTGGGCGAACGGCTATTCATTGACTGACAGCATTCTTACCGTTCCCTGCAGTTCCTGGATCTTGCTTTGCTGAATACGTACTAGCTCAAGCAGTTTATCTACATCATAATTGCTCGGGCTGTCGGTATCTTTGCTGTCATTCTGAACGGCAGCCAAATCATTTTCCATTTCTATATGAATTAGCTCGAATGAATCCGAATAATAATCGAGTTCCAATGGCATCTTGGGGAAATTCTCACTCTGTATGATTTTTTGGGCTATACGGTGAATCTCCGTGGTTACTATGCTATCCTCGTTATCCAGAATGAATGGGCGTTGCAGGTTGACGGAGTGATTGACCACCTCTTCGTTCATCACTGTTCCGAGTCCTTCCAGATTGATTGACAGATTCTGCGCACAGAGATCCCGCAGACCTTCGGCAAGGCTGGCATCCTCAATTCCCTCTATTTTGTTTAGAATCAGTTTTGGCTGTAATACTTTTAGGAAGAGCTCTGCCTTCTTGCCAAGGGCAGGGTTGATTTCCCCTATATCCGAAATCATGTCTGTTACAGTTTTTTTGTCACCCGGTCGTCGTTCCTTCAGTACCTTCCTGAGATAGGATGTTATTGCTTTATCTGCGGCGAAAACGCGCTGAAGGAATCGGAAAACATAGTTTTTCAGAAATGAATAGGCATTCATAACTGATATAACTTGAGGGGTTGTAACGATGAGCCCGGAATTGGAGATTAGAAAGAAATCGACAACTGTGAAATTAGCACCTCCCCCGAGATCAATAATGATATAGTCTGCTTCAATATCAAGCAGACCCTTGACTATCCTTGTTCTGATGGATTGAGTGAGTTCTCCAACACCGTAAACCAGCACATCCCCCGGGATGAAGAAGAGATTTTCCCATTCAGTTGGTAATAAAAGCTCATTCATCAAATATTTTTTGCCGGATAAGAAATTGCCGACCCCGGGGCTGGTATTTTTTAGTCCCAGCAGGGTGTGAATGTTTGATCCGCCAAGGTCTAGGTCCACAAGAACGGTTTTTTCCCCGTACAGGCACATACTCAGCGCCAGATTTACGGCTATTACACTTTTCCCGGCTCCGCCCTTTCCTCCCGCTATGGGAATAATCTTCCTATCGACATTCTCATTCAGTATCATTGGTCTTCTCTATCATTATGCATAAATTATCCTTACGAATTGGCATAGTGTAAACAAAGAAAATAAGGGAGCGGAGGGGAAGGATAAATGGTAGGATAATGAAAGTGAATTTTGATGAAAAACGGTTATCTGAAGAGCTTGAGCTCAGACGCAAGATAGAGAAGTTCTATCTTCCGAAACAGCTAGTGCAGGCCATTCTCAAGGCAGGCGAGATTTATACTAGATCCAATGAAACTATGGTTGGAATAGGGTTTCTCGATATCGCACGATACACCTTCCTCTCTCAGTTCCTAAGCCCATTAGAAAATCAGAGAGTTCTTAACGGATTGTACTCGGCGTTTAACTGGGTTATCGGAATGCATAACGGTTATCTAAACAAGATTGAGGGAGACAGCCTTATGTTCCATTATGGCGGCCCCATAGATCCAAACATAGAAAATGCTGACAAGGTAGGACTGCTAAGACACATTGCCCGAGAACTTTTCTATACCTGTGTTGAGTTACAAAGGATAAGTGAACTTTTCAACAGGGTTGACAGGGGGTTTTTGGGAGATATTTCTGACAGACCAACGGTTGAGGCTATCACAACTGCGTACGATATTCTTGGAGAACTACGCGAGGGTTATCTTTCCACCTCCTTCAACGCCCTGTTTCAGATACGAATTAGAGTGGGTGCCTCCATGGGCAATGCCTTAGTGGGCAATTTTGGACCGGATGGTGCGAAGCAATGGGATGTTATTGGAATGCCGGTAATTGAAGCAAAGAGAATGGAATCATCTGCACCAATAGGCGGCCTAAGAATCACTGACTCTTTCTTTCAAATTCTTGAAGAAAATGGCATTGCCGTGGAGTATCATAAGCGAATCAAGAGTGAGGCTGATGGACTTGGCGGCGTATACAAAAATATCAAATTCGATGAATTGTTTCGCAAAACTATTGTTCGATTAAAAGACAAGAATGATTTGCATTTGGAAACCTACAGTGTGCAGATTAATCCATCGCTGCCCGAGAGTATCAGAAATCAGTCCGAGTTGCTGCTTAGAAAGGGTGTGGAAGGAGCCGACGAAATTGTGGGTTTTATCAAGTATTATCGAGGCAATCACTTTGTAATCGCTCAACTTGAGGCTCTTTTCAAGCGAAAAGATGTGCGAATCCGAAAAGCTTCTCTTTATAAGCTGATGGCTCCGAAAAAGTACAGGAAACTACTGAGAAAGCATAATAACGATGTCACCGAGACAGGCAAACTGATTGAATCAAGGCTATCACTGTTCGGACTTCTTGAGATTATGGGAAAACTCCAGGATATGATAAAGCAGAAGGTGGGAACTGAATTCGGCGGTGAACGTGAACTGGATAGCTTTGATCGGTGGATGGGAGAGACTCAGAAAGTGGTGCAGCGGCGGTACTCAGTAAACAAGAACATCACTGTGCAGGCGAGCTACTTCTACAATGTGCTGTTTCCCCTGTTCTTCTCGAGCATCAAGGCGTCAATTCTCGAGCGTCAGCAATTGGAGGGGCTTGGAGCCCCGGAGAATGGTCTATAAGTTTCTTGCGATAATGTAACTTGCAGCGACTTCCGGGTTTGGGTAATCTATCAGCCGAGGATTGAAACACCCTGCAGAGGTCAAACGCGTCAAGAAAGCTCGCGCAGATAAATGCGGAGTTAGCGCTGCCATTTACGGTGCAGAAACTGCTTCTGACAATGAGTTTGTTTGATATCTATTAGGGGTTCCATGAACGAGCATTCTGTGTAGGAGAGGGTATTGATTAATCCGGCATCGCTTATTGGGGCTGTCATTGGTTTTCTTATCGGAGCTTATCTTGGGGGTTTTCTGTTCGGAATTTTGTTTGCTCTGGTGGGCAGCTCGATTGGATCAGGTATCGGAGTGCGTGTTTTCAGGAATGCCAGGGGAAGGAATACCAGCTGGTTTTCCGGTTGGGGAACAAGCATTGATGGTTCGGTTTTTATGGAGACGCTTTTTTCAATGCTTGGAAGTGTGGCAGCGGCCGATGGGGGGGTAAGCCCCAATGAGGAAAGGATGTTCCGAAGTATCGTGGTTAACGATCTTGGGATTGTTGATTCCGCAAATGTCGAATCTGCCATGTCAACCTTTCGAAGGGCCGCGGCAAGCAAAACCGGAATAGAATCATGTGCCCGCAGGGCTGCCAATACCTTTCGGAGTAAGCCTCAACTACTGGAAATGATGCTGATAATCATGGTGCGTGTCGCCGCCGCTGAAGGCGGGCTTCATTCGAGGGAAGACGAAATGATGGATGAGGCAGCACGGATTTTCGGCTTTCAACCAGGCTTTTATCAGTCACTGAAAAGTCGCTATGGACTCGGCGGAAGACAGGATTACCAATCGGGTAGAAACTCGGGGGGCAGGGGGGAGAGCTCTTCATTGACACGTTCCTATGAGGTGCTGGGAATACCCTCAAATGCCTCAGAGTCCGAGGTGAGGAGGGCATACAGGAAAAAGGTTTCCGAGTATCATCCGGATAAAATTGCCGCTAAGGGATTGCCGAGAGATTTCACGGAGCTGGCAAATACGAAATTCAGAGAGATAAAGGAAGCTTGGGATTCGATTCGCACTAGCCGTGGGTATTGATACGGACATTTCAGGCGGTGCATTCGGAACACTCTCAGGATGAGTGCCGTATGCTGGATTCTGGAGGATGCCCATTGAAATCCAGAGGTCTTAGGGGAAACGATAGTTTGATGCCTTCTTCGGCAAGGCAGGGAGGCAGGTTTTCCAGAATTTCATTTCGAATTTTCCTGCTTCGAGCGCATATGAAGAAGGCACCTCCTCCTCCTCCTCCGCTGAGTTTTCCTCCATCGGCCCCGTGTTTTTTTGCCAATTCAAAAATTCTATCTAGGGTTGAATTTGAGAGATTGAGAGAGGCCAGCACTTCCTGCGCGTGATTTACCAACCCCGAGGCGGCGCTGGCAAAGCTCTCATCCTGGCTACCCTCGGCTATGATATCAAGGAAGTTTGCGGCGATTTTACCCAGTTCCTCCAAGGGGGTTTTATCGGCCCTATGGTCAATTTGGAGGATTGAATCCGCGGTGCTCCGGTCCCTGAGGATGGCGCCGTATATGATGTACCACCTCGGAATGTAAACTGCCCTGCGCCTAGGCGGTCCCTGAAGCGATCTGAACCATGATGAAACCCCGTTGTCAGAGGCCATCCCGGTATCAATGCCCGAGGGTTTTCCGTGAAAGAGTTTTTCGAGTCGACTTGCCAGGCCATGCACCTCTACATCGTATTCCCGTGTGGGCCTGTTTAGGGCAACTCTTGAAACTGCAACACAGAGAGCCGCGGACGAACCAAATCCTCCCGTTCTTGGAATTCCGCTGCTCCTGTTCCAGATTCCACTTTCAAAGTTTTCTGAATTCGCTGTTTCGAACTGGAGTTTTTTCAGTAGTTTCAAGAAGACAACCCGATCTTCACCAACTTCATCAGGCGTTTTTACAGCAGAATTCGGAGGCTCGTCTTCCTGCTCATTCGATGCGGCCTCTGGGGGTATCCAGGATAGTTCCGTTCTGAGGGGGAGTGGAGTGCCAATTGCCGGAAAACCGTATACTGCCGAGTGCTCGCCAAAGAGAATCAATTTACCCGAGCCTATTCCTTTTCGAATCATCTTGATAGTTCCCTGCTCAGCCCTCTGCTTTCAATGGAGAGGGGAAAGGCGCGGCCAACGCGGCGCAGCTCCTCAAGTGCCAGCTGCTCGCTTCGGGTGAACCCATCTTCCAATCCGGCGAGTAAAACTATCTCATTTCCGGCACCCAGAGACTTCGCGGCCGCGATTTTTGGCCTGTACCAGGGCTTTTTGCTCTTACTGAACCCAGGGGGCATTAGCGGCACCGATTCCTGCCTTATCACATTGCCAAGCTTTGAACCTAGCACGGCGAGTTCATGAAGTTTTTCCAAAAATGCTCCTGCGTTCGCCGAGTTGGACCTCAATGTCAGGATGTCGATTGCTTCGAGAACGCAGGAGCAGTAGTCCGTGAGAAGAGGGATATCTACCCAGTGCTTGCCGAGTTTTTTTTTCCAGTTCGCATAGCGTCTTAGTGCCTGAATACTGCTAACTGAAGTAGGACCCCTTAGCAGCCAGTATTTCAAGTTCGGCCAGTCAAGACTCTTCCACGAGGGTGATAATCCTCCTGTAAAGCAGCCGGCCCCCCCGTTTGCGGAGGTGAAGATATCGTATCCGCTGCTATGTCCCTGCTGCCACTTCCTATGCGCCAGCAGGGCGCTGCCTGTCACCTCCGAATTCTTGGGGGCATGGCTTATTGCTCTGGAAAAAAGAAGGGCAGCAGCCGCGCTGGAACCAAGTCCCAATTTCTGACCATCAGGACTGTAAAGGGCGCTGGTATCTACTGTTATTCTTAATCCTTTTTGCATCCGCGAGTTAGATTTTTCCACCTCATCCCATACGTAATAGCACAGAGAAAATTCGGCTGAATCACCTGGCTTCCATGAACGAGTTTTTCCAGCATAAATCGAACGCAGTTCAGTAGGGGCTGAGAGTTCCTTTTCCATGCTCGCGCGTCCCGCGGCCGCAAGGCATATTCCTCTGCCACCTTCCTCTGTTACAAGATATTCACCCGCGATTAGCAGGCTTCCCGGAGCACTCCATTTCTCGACACTAATCATTGCATTTCAAGTACGGCATTCCCCCCACCCTGCAAATTCGGGTTGGCAAATTGCTGAATTCTGCAATCAGGTGTTTCATGAGTAATGGAACCTCCGCGCTGAGGCAGAGTATTTTCACCTGAGGACCTGCGTCCATGGTTTCCCAGATGTTCAAACCCGTAAATCTTAGTCTCTCGCAAAGGGCTATTACAGCCAGACTTGCGGGCTTCCAATATACTGTTGGCGGATAAGATGAAAGCATGGTTGAAAACATTCGAAGGTAGCTGCGCCTGATCAGTGGACCTAGGATGCCGAGATTCCTTGTTTCCAGGGCGACAAGAGCTTTGTCCATGTTCTCTTTTGCATCACTAATCCAGGCCTGATAAAATGGCGAACTCCGTTTGCTTCTTTCCATAGCGGCACGCGACGAGATCTCCTTCATCCCTTTTTCGATTTCTACCACGATAATTCGCAGATCGGGCCACCAGGTTTCGTCATGGATTTGATCGGCATGGATGGCACCACTGCCCAGGTATACAAAACCCCCGAAGATTGAACGGGCGGCAGAGACAGAGCCGATTCTGGCCAGGGCGGATAACTCCTTTGCCGATAGCTTGAGCTTTGCGGCGTCTGTGCAGGCGAGAGCTAGAGCGGCAAATCCACTCGCGGAGCTTGCAAGACCCGCCGAATTCGGGAAGTTTGAAGAGCTCTCTGCCGTAATTATGAATCTGCCTATTTTTGGATTTTTTTCAGCCACAAGTTTTCTGAATTTTGCGAAGAAATCAGTAAATCGCCTCTTTGGTTGAGGTTGTCCATCTATGAACACCCTATCCCCCCCACCTGTTTCCAGCCGTGTTAAAGAGGCCGTGGTTACGGTATGGAGTTCTTCCAATGCGATGCCAAGCGATGGACTTGCCGGGATATTATCCAAGCCATCTTCCTTGCCCCAGTATTTTATTATTGCAAGGTTGGGATTAGTGGTAGCTGTGGCCTGTCCGATGAGATTATTTGGCATTTATCTCTTTGATCCACTTAGCGAATCGCCTAATCGCCACATCACGCCTTCGGATGTTCTCGGAGAAAATCAGGGCTGCGAAGGCGGGTATTTGCTTATCCCGTGCTCCCGCGCTGTAGGCGAGGCGGCGTGCATGGAAATTCATGTGTCCCTTTTGGATTCCCTCGCAGACCAGCGCGCGGAGAGCGGCTAAATTTTGCGCAAGGCCCAAGGCGGCGGCAATCCGGCTTAGGCCGGGGCCATCGGGGCTGCCCAACTGCTCAAGGCACCATCTTGATGTCGGGTGAAATCCCACGGCTCCCCCAATTACCGCAAAGGGAAGCGGCACTTCCAACGATCCATGAAGTGTGTCTTTCTCAATCCAGTATTGGCTTAGACTGTGATAAGGACCGTATCTTGCCGCGTATGCATGGGCGGCGGCCTCTATTGCCCGGGTGTCGTTTCCGGTTGCCAAGGCCAGGGCGCTGATGCCATTCATGATTCCCTTGTTGTGGGTGATTGCACGATCAAAATCCTCTCTCGCAATTTGGGCGGCGTGCACTATGCGGCGTGCCGTTTCTCTGCCATCGAATCCCATGGTTTTGAGCTCGTAGGCAGGGATGCTTAGATGGGCCGAGGCGATTCGATGCCAGGATCTGTTGGATAGAATCGCCATTAGTACCCTTCCTCCTGTAATCTTTTCCAGCAAAGGTCCTACTTTCTCGGCGACGCTGTTTAGGAAGTTCGCGCCCATAGAGTCTCTGACATCGATTTGAATATTCACGGCAAGCGCTCTTGATGGCGCTATCCAGCGGGCATCGATATCGCGCCATCCTCCTCCCCTGCTTTCCATAGACTCAAGCGTTTTCTGCAGATGCTCTTCAATGTCATCCCGTGAATCCAAAATCTTCCGGGCGGATGAGAAGTCCAGATTCCCCTCAAGGAAGACCTGAGCGACCATAACCGGCTCCGTGCTCTGCGTGCTTATGCCGCCATGCTTGGAAAGCAATCTTCCTGCAAACGATGCCGCCGCAACAACCGAAGACTCCTCCGTGGCCAGGGGGATTCTGATTTTTCGGCCGTCTATGAGAAATGGACCAGCTAAACCTAAAGGCACTCCAACATAGCCAACAGCCTGCTCAATCATCACTTCCGATAGATCAAGGAGATCCTCATCAAGGCCGGAAAAGGAGAAGTCAGTTCTTTTATTGCTCTTTGGTCCAGGCATGTCCGGTGAAATGCTTCTTCTTCGCTCCCGCACAGACTCCTTACGGAGCTTCTTCCAAGAAGTCACTTGTCAATCTCGTTAATCAGATTTCCGGCCAGTTTGTCCAGCCTCGGTCCTATTCGAAGCTTGCTTCTTCTCAGCTCATCCAGGTTTATTGATCCGCTAAGGGCAAGTGCGGCTCGTATGCCCCTGCTTATTTCCGCAAGGTATGCAAATACACCGTCGGAGCCCGCCTCCGATCCGATTCTGGCGAATGGAAGAGCTGCGGCGACTATGTGGGCACCGCAGGCGATTGACACCGCAAAATCTCTGGGCGTTCGAAGCCCGCCCGATGCGATTATCCTGCCCTTAACCAATTTGTTCCCGGCCTCGGCTATTTTTTTATAGGCGATTAGCAGTTCGCCGGTGGAGTATCCCCAATTTCGAAATGAATGAGTCGCTGATAGGGGAACACCGTGATGCTGAAGGGAATGGAGGGGGGCGTGCTTCGCGGGATCATCGCGATGCCCCTCGATAAGAACCCAATCTGAGCCGCCTGTTCCTGCAATATCGATAAAGGAAACACCAAGTTTCAATAGGCGGAGCCCTTCGGAGGGAGATATTCCGGCACCGGTTTCTTTAACCAGTATCGGAACGTCCGTCTTTTCCATAAGGCTTTCGAACTTCTCATACCAGCCGCTGAAGTCCCGCTCTCCATGTTCTTGAAAAAATTCTTGAGATGGATTCAGATGCACGCAAAGACCGTCGGCCTCAATGCTCTTAACTGCCTCCATTACTCTTTTCGGGGTGAATTCACGTAGCTGTGCTGCACCGATATTTGCAAGAACCGGCACGTTCGGGGCGATTTTTTTTAGTTGAAAATGCGAACGAGTTTCCCCGTGGTGCAGCATCACTCTGATGGAGCCGGTGCCGATTGCAATTCCTGCCTTAGACGCAACTTCTGCCAATGTTCGATTGAGATTTCTTCCTTTCTCCGAGCCCCCGGTCATGCAGGAGATCATCACTGGTATTTTGAGTGTATAATTGAGGAAATCACATTCTGTTGTTATCAGCCGGCTGTCAATCTCGGGAAGCGATTTATGCGCTATCGATATTTCATCCAGGTTGGTGCTGCCCGATTCGATTTTGAGATTCCTGTCGAGGCAGATATCAAGGTGCTGTCGTTTTCTTCTGTGTATCTCGTCCAATAATCAGTCCCTGTCGTAGATTCGATAACCACTCTCGCTGAGGCCCTTCAAGTAAAAAAAACTCTTCTTCGATTTCGGGGTCTCAATTCGATTTTGCAGCGTTTCGGCACCTGCTGAATGTGATAACCAGGCAAGATATTCGTCAAAGTCGGCATTTCTTGATCCACCCCTCCATTTTTCGATGTCCCAACGGGATATTGTTTTGGGCGCATTTTCGCTAATAGTACCCGAAAACACTATCATTGTGTTCCCGGAGCCATAGGAAGCTATCAGCACCCGCCTGCCTATTATTCTCTCACCTATCCTGTGATACTCCTGGTGCAGCAGGGCGGCCAAGTAGGTATAGAGCGATGCGGTGTACAGGTTGCCGAAGAATTTGCAAAGATACATGGCGTCGGTGAATCCGGAGCGCCGCAAAAAATGATCAATTTCTGCCTTGTTTTTTTCACAGCTGTCGCTTAGAAGCCTTCGAAGAGCAATCTCAGGCATTGTAGGGAAGGGTACATGGAGGGCTATGTAATCAATTGTGTCGATGCATCGCGAGGAGCTTTGTCCGGCCCGATTGCAGTAATCTGCGAAAGCCGCCTTTAGGGCGCTCTGATAGCAGTCCATGGAATAGCGGCCCCTAACTCTGGCTGTAACCGAGTCTAGAGGTCTGAAAAAATCGTCTACATCGGAGGAGAAGACTCCCTGTATTCCGAGGTTTATTTCTATTAGCCTGGGATTCTTTTCAACTATGAGCGCAGCGGATCCTCCGCCCTGGGTAAATTCTGCAGTACTTGGAGCCTCATAGCGGGCAATGTCGCTGGATATTACCAGCCCACGTTCCTGATCCGTTCCGGAGCATTTGAGGTTTGACGCAGCCGAGAGAAGCGCGAATGTGCCCCCGGCGCAGGCGTGTTTGGTATCATAGGTGCTTAAAGTACTGCCTAGGGAGTAACCTGCTTTTTTAAGCATGCCGTGCACATAGGAGGCTACCGGCTTCGCAAAATCGACTGCCGTTTCGGTACCCACCAGGATATATCTTATTCTTTCCTGCTCTCTTGCCAGCAGACGTTCTAAAACTTCGGAGGCGGCGTTTGCCGCGAATGTCGCTGTGTCCTCCCAGGGTGAGGGGAAGCGAAAGGAGATTTGGCCGGTTTTTTTCGCAGCCCTTCTCATTAAACGACTCAACTGGGGCTGGGCGCGGTCCCGAAATTCGATCAATGAGTTTACATCCATCTGAAGACTTGGAACGTAGATTCCTATATCGCCAATCCCAACCCTGGTTTCGTTCATTGTGTCAGCATCCATCCGAACAGATAGGCATATTCTACTTGAGTTCGTTGTCGGTAGCCAGTGTCAGGGATTCCTTTGCCTCAGTTTTGCTTGAAATATCTTCCTTAGACAGATACCATGACGCCCCAGGTGGAGTCTCCGGCCTTGAGGAAGAGATCGATATCGGATTGAATCCTGTAGAATCATCCGAAGGGGAATGGCCAAATGAGGGTTGGATGTCTATCTCGGGAGGGTGAAAGCGACAGACATCCTTGCCTCACCTTAATGTTCGGCTTATAGGGACGAAGCTTGAAACTTTTTTCCATGACAAATCTGAAGTCGATGAGTCTTGAGCTTAGGCCCTGTGAAGATGGCTTGTCGGAGGGCATAGTTTCTCATACGGGAGTTTGGATGATATGCGATATCTGATGGTTCCAATGAAAAAATCCCTGGCCGAGCAGCGGCCAGGCAAAGGGAGGAAGCGGCACGGTATGCCAACTGCAGTGGAACCAAAACCTTGGCTGGAGGGTAGACTAATTGAACTGGATTTGGAGATAGGCTGTTGATTCAGGAAAGACTGATTTTGCTTCGATCAGCTATGCGGCGTTCGAAGTTGGATGCGTATTTGATTACGGGCCTGGATCCTCATATCTCCGAGTTTCCTCCGGAAAGATGGCGGAGCAGGGAGTGGATCAGCGGATTCACCGGAAGCTCCGGATTGCTTGCCATTACGAAGAACAGGGCTGGTCTCTGGACAGACTTCCGCTATTGGGTTCAGGCCTCTAATCAGTTGGTTGGCAGCGGCATCGAACTCTTTAGAGATGGAAGGGAGGGGGTTCCTGGAATTCACGATTGGATTTCCGAAGAACTTCCTGATGGAGGAAGAGTGGGAATTGATGGGCGCACCGTAACTTTCAGAATGATGAGCGAGTGGAAGGAAGCGTTCAGGGATTCCTCTGTTGATATTGTCACGAGAGTCGATTTACTCGAAGAGATATGGGACGGAAGGCCTTCTTTGCCTAATTCTGAGGTCTATGAGCTGGATGCGGCAGGGGAGACGCGCCTTTCCCGTCTTAATCGCCTGACGGCGGCACTGGATATCATTGGGATGGATACGTGGATAGGAGTCTCCCTGGACTCCATTGCCTGGCTGCTGAACATTCGCGGTGAGGATATTCGATATGTTCCGGTTGTGCTGGGCTATTTGATTTTATCGAGGGGTAGGACGGTTTGGTATACGAACGAGGGGCGGCTTTCGGAACGGCTTAGAGCTTCCCTGGCACGGGACGGGGTTGAAACAGCTCCCTATGAGGATTTTTTTCCGACTCTGGGAAGGCTGCGGGAGGGTTCAAAGATCTTGCTGGATGACCGCTATATCACTCAGGCAGTGGCAGACTGGCTTGCGCGGGAGGTCGTCTCAAAATTTGGAAACGATCCGGTAGTTATGATGAAGTCGCGGAAGAACGAGGTTGAAACAGCGCAAATTCGCCGGGCAATGGTAAAGGATGGAATAGCGCTGATTCGCTTCATGATTGGTCTTGAGAGTGCCCTCCATGAGGGGAAAAGGCTGACAGAGCTTGCGCTAAGGGAGATGCTGGATGCGAAACGGGCGGAGTTAGAGGGGTTTTGCGGGAACAGCTTCACCCCGATTGTGGCCTATGGGGCAAACGCGGCGCTGGTGCATTACGGAGGGGAGGGGAATAAGCGGCTAAAGCTTGATTCTGAGTTGCTGTTGGTGGATTCGGGGGCCCAGTGGGAAGAAGGAACCACTGATATAACTCGTACCCTTGTGCCGGGTGAGCCGAAGCCGGAGCAAATTCGGGACTATACCCTGGTTCTCAAGGGGCATATCGCTGTATCAAGGGCGCGGTTTCCGAGGGGAACGCGCGGCTACCAGGTGGATGCCCTGGGAAGGGCCGCGCTTTGGGCCGAGGGCATGGACTGCGGCCATGGCCTCGGCCATGGGGTGGGCTATCGCCTGGGGGTTCATGAGGGGCCGCAAAGACTAAGTCCGGAGCCGGTGGATGTGGCGCTTGAGCCCGGCATGGTTGTGTCGAATGAGCCAGGTGTTTACAGGGAGGGGCTTTGGGGCATTAGAATCGAGAATTTACTGCTTTGTCGGGAGTGTTTCGACGGCGATTTCGGGAAGTTTTTGGGCTTTGAAACACTTACGCTTGCGCCATACGAGTTGAAGCTTGTGGACGCCGGTATGCTGGATGATGGAGAGATAGCCTGGATTGATGAATACCACCGAAGGGTTCGCGATTGCCTAGGCCCCCTCCTATCGGTTGAAGAGAGGGGGTGGTTGGAATCAAAAACGGCGGCTTTCGGGAGCTGACTCATTATCATCCGCTAAATACCTCCAGTTACCTGCCCTGCTTATGATGCGGTTTCCGGTTAAGTGTGTATGCCGCATTCGCGTTTTGTTTTGTCTTCCCACCACCATCTGGCAGCCCGTTCGTGCTCTGCGGGTCTTAGGGGGCGTGTGCATGGCTGGCAGCCGATTGATTGAAAACCGGCATCGTGGAGGGGGTTGTAGGGAAGCTTGTTGACTCTGATATAGTCCCACACCTGTTTGGAGCTCCAATCGAGTAATGGGTTTATCTTTATCAGAGGTTCTCCGCCGTGGCTTGTATTCTGATGATCCATTTCGATGTATCTTAGGTGACTCCTTGTTGCCGGGCTTTGATCTCGCCTAAGTCCCGCGGCCCAGGCCCTGTAGTTTTTGAGCGCTCGGCCTAGAGGTTCAACCTTCCTAATCCCGCAGCATTCGGCATGGCCGTCCCGGTAAAAACTGCTCCAGCCCTTCTCCTTGAGGAAGGGCTGGAGCAGGGCGGGGGAGGGGGTGAATACCTCAAGGACAAGCCCGTAGTGCCTTCGTACTTCTTCGATGAAGGTGTATGTTTCGGGGTGGAGACGGCCGGTGTCCAGGCAGAAGGCGCTAAACGGCAGATTGTTCCGGCAGGCCATATCTATCAGGATAACATCCTCGGCGCCGCTGAAGGCCAATGCCAGATTCTTGCCGAATTTGCCCTGGGCCTGAGCCAGAATCTCCGGAGGGCTGAAGGCTGAATACTCTCGATTGGCGGATTCAATGTCAGCAGGGGAAATGCCTTCGACTGCCTGCGTCGCAGGGCCCAAGCCGCCGTTGGATTCAAGGGAGGCATCCGGGCTGCCTTGGGCATCTGCCTCATAGGGATGGCGGGGCGTTGCCGGGGATGGATCGGACGCGGGGCTAAGCTCACTCCTTATGAATTCGAAAAGGCGGCTATAGACCCGAGGCGCCTTGTTCTCCTCATCCACGATGAAGAAGGGGGCAGCCTCTATGCCGTGTTTACGTGCCAGCTCTGCACCCTCGGAATTCTCCTCGCCCTCTTTGGCAAGCATTACCCTGTCAATTCGGTTCCAATAGCCCCGTTTTCGAAGGATGCTTTCAGCCTGGGCGCATTTGCCGCATGGCGATCCGTCCCGGAGAATCTTTTTTACCATGGTTACTCTCATATTAAGGGCACGATACTCTAGTTGCCTGTTTTTTGCGAGAGGTGCTCAATTCCATTTCTTCGCGATAGAGGGCGGGGTTTTCGCACGCGGCACAATTTTTGCTCTTCCCGGGGTCTATGCGATGATTGAAGAGACAGTATCTTGCACATCTGACAAGCAACGCAGTATTTTATATGGCATTTTCAACTGAGTTTTGCCCGTCTGGAGTACCATGAGGAGACTGCTATGTACAATCCGGTAGATTCAAAGATTGACTTCTCGCGAATGGAGGAAGGGATTCTCAAATTCTGGCGGGAAAGACGAATATTTGAGAAATCTATCGAATCTCGCGCCGACGCGGAAGAATTCGTTTTTTATGACGGGCCGCCATTCGCTACTGGTGTCCCGCATTTTGGCCACTTCGTGCCGGGCACTGTGAAGGATATCATCCCCCGGTATGTAACCATGACGGGGAAGAGGGTTGAGCGAAGATTTGGCTGGGATTGTCATGGTTTGCCTGTCGAGTACGAGATGGAGAAGGAACTGGGTATCTCGGGCAGGAGGGAAATCGAGAAGTTCGGTGTTTCCAGATTTAACGAGGCCTGCCGCTCCATTGTTTTGAAATATACCGGGGAGTGGCGAAGAATAATGACCCGCTCCGGGCGCTGGGTTGATTTCGATCATGACTATAAAACCATGAATCCGGATTATATGGAGTCCATCTGGTGGGTTGTGAAATCGCTCTGGGAAAGGGGTTTGATATACAAGGGGCATTACATATTGCCAACCTGTCCCCGCTGCTCCACGCCGCTGTCAAATCACGAGCTCAATTTAGGGGCCTACAGGGATGTGCACGATCCCGCGATTACCGTGAAATTTCGTGATGATTCGGCTGCCAATAGCTGGTTTCTTGCCTGGACAACCACTCCGTGGACCTTGATAAGCAATCTCGGCCTATCGGTGGGGCCGGATATCGACTATGTCAAGGTTGAGAGTGGAGGGGAGGCATATATTCTTGCCAGAGCACGACTCGGTGAATACTTTGAAGACGAAAAGGATTACTCCCTTCTGTGGACAAAGAAGGGCTTTGAGCTTGAGGGCATGACCTATAGGCCGATCTTCTCGAACTTCGAGAGCCTTGGGAACAGGGGCGCATTTAGGATTTTCACGGGAAATCATGTATCAACCGGAGAGGGAACAGGGATAGTCCATACCGCACCCGGCTTTGGTGAAGACGACTATGAGGTTTTCAGGGATACGGGAATTCCGATTGTATGCCCCGTGGACGATGAGGGCAGATTTACTGCTGAAGTTCCGGAGTATGAGGACCAGTTCGTAAAGGACTGCGATAAGGCGATAATCAATCGATTGAAGCGGGAAGGAGGGCTGTTCAGGCAGGATCAGATACTGCACCCCTATCCGCACTGCTGGCGCTGCGAGAGCCCGCTCATCTACAAGGCCGTTGACTCCTGGTTTGTCAATGTTCGAAAAATAAAACCGATGATGCTAGCCGCAAATGACAAGGTGAATTGGAATCCGGGGCACTTAAAGCTGGGCCGTTTCGGGAAGTGGTTGGAGAACGCGAGAGATTGGGCTATTAGCCGCAACAGGTATTGGGGTAATCCGCTGCCGATCTGGGAATGTGATTCCTGCGGCGCGAGGAAATGCCTGGGCAGCAGGGAGGAATTATACGGGAAGATTGGTGATGCTGAGGCTGCGGCTCACCGGGAGGCTGGCGGCGATTTGCACAAGCATTACGTCGACCCGCTGAGCTGGGCCTGCGCCTGCGGGGGGACGATGCGGCGAATTCCGGAGGTGCTTGATTGCTGGTTTGAATCGGGTGCCATGCCCTATGCCCAGGTTCATTATCCCTTTGAGAACAAGGGTTGGTTTGAGAAGCATTTTCCGTGTGATTTCATCTGCGAGGGCTTGGATCAAACACGAGGCTGGTTCTACACGTTGGTGGTTCTTGGCGCGGCGCTTTTCGAAACCCCTCCCTTCTTAAACGTTGTGGTTAACGGATTAGTTCTTGCGCAAGACGGGAGGAAAATGTCGAAAAGCCTGAGAAACTACACCGATCCGGGCGCGGTTATGAACAGGTATGGCGCCGATGCCCTGCGCCTTTTTCTGATGAATTCGGCATTGGCAAGGGGGGGAGATCTGAGATATTCCGATGAGGGTGTCCGCGAGATGATGAGAACCGTGATGCTGCCTCTTTGGAATGCATATAGTTTTTACGTCACATATGCTAATATTGATGGGATTGGGTCAACTTCTATGCCCGTGAAACCTGCCGCCCTGCTTGATAGATGGCTGCTCTCCGAAACCGGCTTATTGATTGACAGAGTTGGCAAACAGCTTGATGCCTATGACATCCAAAGAGCCATTGAGCCGATTTTGGCCTTCATCGACATGTTAAACAACTGGTATATCCGGCGTTCAAGGCGTAGGTTCTGGAAAAATAATGAGGGAAATGGTATGGATGTGGATAAGGAAGAGGTCTATGGGACTCTGCGCATGGCTCTGCTTACTCTCACAAAGGTGACAGCTCCCTTCATACCCTTCATCACCGAGGAGATTTATGGCAATCTCCGGGGGAAGTCCGATCCTGAATCGGTTCATCTTTGCAATTGGCCCAAGCAATCGGATTTTGTCGTAGATGAGGAATTGGGGATGAGGATGAACGTTGCCAGACGGGCTGTTGGCCTCGGCAGGGCGCTGAGAAAGAGCCATGAACTGAAAATTCGCCAACCCCTGCAGAGCGTTTATCTGGCAACTCGGGTGACTGCCGAAAGAGCGGCGTTGGAGGATATGAGGGAACTCCTTGCGGAGGAGTTAAATGTAAAAGAGGTGCGGTTTTGCGATAGCGAGGAAGAGTTGGTTGAGTATTCCGCTAAGGCGAATTTCAAGGTTCTCGGCAAGAAACTGGGAAAAGACATGAAAGCCGTTGCGGCACAAATCGAGAAATTGGATTCCGGCAAGATTAGAAATCTTATTGATGGCGAAACCTTACACCTGGAATACCAAAGCGACGGTGCAAGACAGCTCGAAATTGGTATTGATGCAATAGAAATCCGACGCTTTGAAAAAACGGTTTTCAAAGTACTTAATGAGGGATCGCTTACGGCGGCTCTGGACACTACGATATCTCCAAAACTCAAGTCCGAGGGCTTGGTAAGGGATATGATTCGCGGCATACAGAATTTGCGTAAGGATGATGGCTTTAGTGTAACAGACAGAATTTCGATTATTGTGGATGGATCGGATAAAATCCGAGAGGCGATAGAGCCGTATCGGAGACATATCTGCGGCGAGGTTCTGGCGGATTCTATCCAATGGCTCCCTATTCCGGAATCCAATCCCAGTTCAAACGAAATCCAAACAGGGAATTCAAATGTGCGAATTTGTATCAGCAAAAAGAATTGAGTCTTCCTCTTTGGGGAAGTTTTGGGTACTGGCCCCATTTTTTTTCATTCTTTCCTGCCGTACCCTGCCGGAGCTGACTCATTCGAATATTGTCGGCGGTCTGCCTCCAGAGTCGAGCATCATAATGAAGATTGAAGTTCCGGGGAATGAGGCTCTGCTGGAAATTCTGATGCTTCGGTTTGGGATAGAAGGGGGAAATTTTTCGGCTGTAAGAAAGCGCATAGAGCATCTGGCCATTGGCCTGGAGGTTGATTCACCGCTTGGGGGAGGACAGACAAACCGGGTTCCATTTCACGCTATTGTGATTGGAGACTGGCCCAAGGTATTTTTTGGAGAGCTTCTGGGAGAAGAATGGTCGAAATCAGGCCGCAATCGGTGGATTAGCCCTACTGGCCTGGAAATCATGCTTGCCTCGAAGAGGGAGTTGGTCATTTCCTCCGGAAGATTGGATTCAATGCTGCTGCGAATCAGAATTGCTTCGAGGAATGCAAAGGTGACAGCCGTTGGACTAAGTACCGAAAATGTGGATTTGGCATTCTGGATAACTGATCCCGATTTGATTCAAAGATATTTCCCCCCCCTGCCGGTAAGAGATTTCACTGAGGCCTTAATTGTGGATTCGATCAGTGGAACCCTTGGCAAGGTGGACCAAGATACCTATTCGATTGACATGTCTATTCATCTTACGAATCCGCATTTCGTGGAATCTCTCGCCTTAGCTATGCGGTTGGGTTTTGCGGCGCAGATTGGTAGAACTTACAATTTTCTGGATTATGAGTTTCTTGCGGGACTGGATGTAAAAGAGGGAGAGTCGGAGGTTGTTATAAGCCATCACTCGATTCCTATCGATTTATTGGAGAATTTTTTGAACTTCGATTTCGGCTTGGGGGGAGGGGTTCTTGATAGCCGTAATTGATTACGGATCGGGAAATTTGAAGAGCGTGGAGTTGGCTTTGCGCTATCTGGGGGCGGATTTCAAAATTACCTCAGAATCAAGGACTGTCGCGCTGTCGAAGAAGGTGATTTTTCCCGGAGTGGGTGAGGCCGAACATGCCATGAGTGTTCTAAGAACCACCCATCTTGATGAGGCGCTCTATGCCTTCGTCGCGGCCGGAAAGCCTCTGCTGGGGATTTGTTTAGGTTGTCAAATTGTCGCCAGTCACACCGAGGAAAATGATACCGAATTACTCGGACTGCTTCCATGGAAAGTGAGACGATTCCCAGCACTGAGGGGATTCAAGATACCTCAAATTGGCTGGAATACTGTAAGCCACGATGGCTCTTTGCTCTTTGAGGATCTGCCCCAGGAGAGTTCATTTTATTTTGTCCATGCTTATTACCTACCCTTGCAACTGGCCGATGGTGCAGACTCGCCCTGGGTTGCGGGAAGATCGGAATATGGAATTCCCTTCGCTGCCGCAATTCACAGGGACAATATCTGGGCAACCCAATTTCATCCTGAAAAGAGTGGAGAAAGAGGTTTGCAGGTTCTGCGGAATTTCGTTGAGAGGATAAATTAGATGTTCCAGAAGAGAATCATAATCTGTCTGGATGTCAGGGATGGCAAAACCACCAAGGGAATTAAGTTTAGGAACAATATCGATATTGGCGACCCGGTGGAAATGGCTGAGCGATACTACAGACAGGGAGTGGATGAGCTGGTTTTTTATGATATTACGGCCTCGCATGAGAAGAGGGGGATAATGATTGATGTGGTGCGAAGGGTTGCCGAACGGATTTTTATTCCCTTCTGTGTGGGTGGGGGCATCGCGTCGGTTGACGATATGAATCTGGCAATCATGGCTGGCGCGGAAAAGGTTAGCGTTAATTCGGCAGCGACTCGGAATCCCGCGATTATTGAAGATGGGGCGAGGCGCTATGGGTCTCAGTGCATTGTTTTGGGCATTGATGCCGCTGCTGATGAGTCAATGCCATCGGGCTATGGAGTGTTTGTGAATGGCGGACGGGTCGGAATCGGAAGAGACATGATTGAATGGGCAAGAGAGGCAGAGGATAGGGGTGTTGGGGAAATTGTGTTAAATTCGATTGATACCGATGGCACAGGGGATGGTTATGAACTTCGTGCCACTCGCATGTTAAGCGAGGCGGTGGGTGTTCCTGTGGTTGCATCAGGTGGTGCCGGGAAACCAGAGCATATCGCCGAAGTGCTGGAGACTGGCAAAGCTGACGCGGCCCTGATTGCGAGCATGGTACACTATGGGAGCTATACGATTGCACACATAAAGGAGAAAGTTGCGGCATCGGGGATACTCATCCGACAAGATATGACTGCTCCCTTGTCTTGAAATTGAACCTTTTGTATATTTCAGGTGCTATGCCCACTTATGACTATGAATGCCGCTCATGCGGCTGTGATTTTGAGATTTTTCAGCGTATGTCCGACAGCCCCCTGGCACAGTGTCCGAGCTGTGGAAAAGAGGAGTTACAAAGGTTGATAGGCGGCGGTCTGGGTGTAATTTTTAAGGGCTCTGGTTTCTACGTGAACGATGCGCGAGAAGCTGTGACTCCATCGTCCGATGGGGCAAATACCTGCAAGCAGGATTCGAAAGAGGCAAAAAATGACTCGGCAAAGGCAGATCGAAGTTCGGACTCCAGCGCGTCGACGGACAGCGCGTCGACGGATAAAAAGGCCACTGCCTAGGCGCTGAACCTTGGGATCCTAACCCGAAGTTCCAGCAGCACAGCGTCGCCCCCAGCTATCAAAGCGGATTGTCCTTACGCCCTCCACTGCAGCTTCGATTAGCCGAGTCAGTCCCTCAATCTTTCCGTGCCTATGTATTTCCAAGGCTAAATTCGGTTTTGTCAGAGGGTGCTTAGGGCTGAAGAGAGTGCAGCAGTCCCCGAAGGGTTCAATTGCTGTTTCATAAATTCCAATCTTGCGGGCCAATGCGATTATTTCCTCCTTATCCATACCAATAAGAGGACGAAAAACCGGTGAGGAAACCGATTGATCGGTATAGGCCAAGGATTCAAGGGTTTGACTGGCAACCTGTCCCAGTGATTCTCCGGTAACAAGCGCGCCTATGCTATCACCTGTGAGAGCAAGGGAGATATGGCGGGCAATTTGCATCATCACCGCCCTTGAATGAAGGGTTACAGCCGCCTTCTCCACCCACTTATTGACGGCCACCTGGCAATCAGTGAATGGTACGCTGCGAAGTAGAAGGCCCTCACACCATGGCGCAATGAGCCCTGCCAGTTTAACGGCCTTGTCATGTGCCTCTTCGGAAGTGAAGGGCGGGGTATGGAAGTGCACGGCACTCAGCCGCATGCCTCTTCTGGCCATCAAGTACCCAGCTACCGGTGAGTCTATCCCACCGGATAAGAGCAAAGTGCCCTTCCCAGCGCTGCCAACCGGCAAACCCCCAACTCCGGACAACTGTTCCCGATATAGATATGCCCGTTCACGTAGCTCAACCCTGATAACAAAGCTCGGATTATGAACATCTACGCTAAGTTCCGGTAAGGAGTCCAGAACACGCGCTCCCAATTCCCTCGCGTATCCCTGACTATCCAGCGGCAGGCTCTTATCCACCCGTCGCACTTCGAATTTGAAACTTCTGCCAATACCAGCTTCCAGGTGTTCGCGCGCCATGCGAACGGAGGTTTTGGTGAGTTCCTCCAAGGATTTCCCGATCCTATATGCCTTAGTAAATCCAACCACTCCCGGAGTGCGAGAAAGCAACTGCGATACCCGCTCAGCGGGAATTGTAGTTTCCAGGTAATAGCGGCCGGCCCGAGTTTCAAGCCGTCCCCGGCAAATTTCTTCAGGTGAGGTTTGTGAGATTTTTTTTCTGATATTCTCCCTCAGGATTCGTTCGAAAACTCCTCTGTTTCCCTTCTTTAATGCAATTTCTCCGATTTTTATCAGCCACAGACTCATCATCGCCAAGAGATTCTATCAAGGAGTATTCCCCAAACCAACTTTTTGTTCAAGCCGAAACTCCAGGTGCTCGGTTATAGGATAGGGAGGAAGAGAATGAGTTCACGTTGGAGTACCGCCCTGGTATTGGCCATTTTCCAGATATTCAGCAACTGCGCGCTGCCCTGGAGGGAGAAGACTTGGACGGTTATGAGCTGGAATGTCCAGAATCTCTTTGATGGCATCGATGACAGCACCGAATACCCTGAATTCGATCCGGGAGGTGGAAGCTGGAGTGAAAGACTCTATCTCCGTCGACTTGATCGAACGGCCGAGGTAATAAGAAATGGCACTCCCGGTGCTGCTGATTTACTGGTGCTGCAGGAATTGGAAAAACCGGAAATCCTGGACGATCTCGCCAATGGTCCCCTTAAAAACATGGGTTATCGCTGGAGACTCAGTATTCCTGGCTATAGTATTACCCGATGCGGGGTACTAAGCCGTTATCCGATTCACAGCGTTGAAGTTGCGGATTGTGGATTTTACAATTCACGCTCTCTAAGGCCCGCGCTCTCCTTTGCTGTCGATGCCCCGGGGGGGACAATAAGAGTTTTTGCGCTTCACTGGAAGTCGCCCCATAACGGCCGTGCCACTACGGAAGGTGCCCGCTTCAGAGAGGCCAGCATCGTTCGGAGCATGGCCTTGCCGCCGCTGCGTCAGAATCAATTAGCTAAAATCCTGGTTATTGGTGATTTGAACACACCCGGCGATGGGCAAATCAAACCAGCCTCCTTAGCCCCCTGGCCGCCTAATCCGAACGATTTCCGAGCGGCCCTCTTCCGCAGCGAGAGGAGGGAGGAAGCGGGGATCTACGGTGATGATATTGTTTTTTTTGATCCTAACCCCAACCCTGCCCTCGGAGCGCCGGGAACATACTGGTATCAGGATGACTGGGATCGTCCCGACCGCGCCCTCCTCAGTCGGGGACTAATCGATGGTTCTGGCCTCATCCTGGAGCTCTGCCGCACCGGAGCTTCGAGAATAATGGGGGACAGATGGGGCAGACCCAAGAGATGGAACTCCGATAATGAGGAAGGCTACAGTGATCACCTGCCTCTCATACTGGAATTTCAAATCCGGGAAGAGTAAGTAGGAGATTCAAGCGCATCCCCCGTGCTTTCAAAGGGGCATTTCCTGTGCTTGCTGCAGTGAACTTGAGAATCTGAATGAGCACTGCCGTGTTTTTATGAGGGTTATTCTCCGCCTAAGGCTGGCTTTTCCAACTCATTGTCCAGGTGGTTTCCCTTTCGGGAACCAGAAGGCGGGTAAGCGGCATCTCAAACTGGGCGGAGTTTTCGCTCAGCCTTATACCTCCCTCTATCTCAGTCACTCTTCCGGGTGCAGTAACCGATAATTTCAGCATTGACTGCCGCAGCTCCGGCAGATTCTCCTCTCCGAAGGTGAATCCCAGTACCTCGGTAACATATTCCTCCTCGCTCAATTCTTTATTTTCAGCCGGATTGAACAGTGAGAAGGCGGGCTCCTTCAGAATTGGAAATAGGTTCTCAAGTTCGGCAGCTCGTGCACTATCAATTTTGAGACTGAATGTATGCGTATCACCCTCCCGGGAAATGCTGACCATACCACCTGGATCTCCATCTCCAAAGAGCAATCTGATATCGTTAGACTCCACATTGGCCATCCAAGCATGTTTGCCAACTTTTCTAACCTCAAAGGCTTCTACACCCGCTAGTGCTTCCAAATTGGTAATTGTCTTCGATATCGCCTCGTCATAAAATGCGTCCGAACTGTCGTAGCCTCCAAGAATTGCCAAATCTTCCAGCACATCGCCTGCAAAGGACATCGGCCTGCCCTCCAGACTCCACAGTCCCGAGTATTCATGTCCTAGGACGAGCTTCTGTTCTACCGTACAGGCGCTTAAAAGAAATACGATTATCAGCACCATGGTGCCTAAGCTTGCTTTCATATGAGTCAGAATAACAAGACTTGTCCAATTTCGCCATACGGGCAACTTAGGAGGATTGAACACGCTGACCAAGAGAAGTATTTCATATGACCTGAGTTGACTGAGAAGTAGCGGCGATTTGTTCAATCGCATAGAACTGTTGATGCGTTTCATGGGGGTTCGCGGCCGATTTTGATTATGAGGCGGATGAAAACCTTGTCGAAGTTTTCAATGTCTCGGGCCGCCGCCAAACTGTGACGGGTCGGATATCTCTCAGAGGATAGTTCCCAAAATAGGAATTACCCCTCTTGCGGGAAGTTCGGGCTGGGCGGATTTGAACCGCCGACCCCATGTCCCCCAGACATGTACGCTAAACCCCTGCGCTACAGCCCGCCTTTCTGTGGAAACCATAGTACTCCGTGAATGGGAATGTCAACGGGGAGCAGGGAAGCATGAAAATGTCGGTTGGGGCTGTTATTCAAGACAGAACAGGGGGCTGTACATGTGCTGCCGTTCTTCCCTTCGACGACAGATATAGGCTTTGCTCCGACTACGTATCAGGAGGTAGATAGTACCTTTGGAAACTGGGAAGATGTGGAGGCTGCTTGGAAGCGATTTCGAACTGACAGCCGATTTCATGATAAGTCATGTTTCGGCGCGATCGGCTTGATTAAACCCGGGGATCCATGGACAGCAGTGATATTTGTGATGGAATCGTGCGAAATGTTTGGTGCGTCTTCTTCGAAGAGCAAATCGATATCGATGTATTCTCGGGTGTTGGGGAGCGGTGGCTGGAAAGGGGTAATTGTATGCGATTTTGCGCTTCCGATGCTGCTGCTTCGGCGCCCTGAAAACTGCGTGACTACCCTGGACACCTATGGAAATCTGGATTCTTATCAGGTAAACTGCACTTATTATTCAGAGCTTGGAGAAAATGACGATACCTATATGGCGGCGCAAAATTTGGTGCAGGTGACATAAAAACCATCCGGAATCATCGCGGTCTTCGGGAAATGGATGTGAGTTTGGAAGAGGGAGGAGAGTACTCACAGTTGTCAGGAGGTGAGGGAATTTCAGAGCGAATTTGCGAGTTGATTTCTCTGAATTCAGTGCTAGTATAGAAGGCGAGGAACCATCCGGGAAGAAGAGTTTTTGGGTTTGATATACAGGAGGTATCTGGTGATTGTCGGCTGTGGTGAGGCGCTAATCGATTTTGTACCCCGGGAAGGAAATGAGTTGGCATATGTGCCCTGCACTGGAGGCTCACCTTATAATCTGGCTATCGCCGTGTCGCGGTTAGGCATGAAGGCGGGTTTTTTCAGTAAGATTTCGAGTGATTTTTTCGGGGATTTGCTTTTCAACCGATTACTTGCGGAGGGAGTGGATACAAGCCTTGTTCGTCGTTCGAATCGGCTTTCCACCTTGGCCTTTGTGGGAGTTGAGCGTGGGAAGGAGCCGCGTTACACTTTTTACACGAACGGCTCGGCCGATAGAAGCTTACTCGAAAGCGACATACCCGAGAGCCTTTCGGATGAGGTGGAGTGTCTGGAATTTGGTTCTATTTCACTTCTCCTGGAACCTGGAGCTCAAACGATCAAGAAACTGATTCGGCGGGAGACGGGGCGGCGGGCCATATCCTATGATCCGAACATTCGTTCCATGATGGTGGGCGATGTCGAAACCTTTACGAGGGAGGTAGAAGAACTGGCATCCCGGGCGACTATCGTGAAGGTTAGCAGCGCAGATCTGGAGTGGCTGTATCCCAGAAGAGATAGAGAGGATAGCGCCCGTGCCTGGCTGGCCGCCGGAGCCGGAATTGTAGTTCTAACCCGCGGAAAGGATGGGGCTGTGATGCTGGGGCCTGGCTTTCGTGTGGAATCGGGGGAATATCCTGTTGAAGTGATCGATACTGTTGGTGCTGGTGATAGCTTTCACGGCGCACTACTGGTTAGGTTGAGTCAGTTGGGAAGGCTCACGCCGCATTGCGCAGAAAATTTGACTCGGAGAGAGGCCCTTGACGCCTTGGAATTTGCTATAAAGGCCTCAAGTTTGAACTGCGCCCAAAGGGGAGCGAATCCGCCTACGATGGATGATATGGATCAGGCGGAGTAGGATTTTCTGTAGGTGCAGCAGGGACGAGGTTCTGCAGGCTGGTGTCGCTTGGGGTTTGAAGTTGCTCAGGCGGATGGGGGTTTCTATGGATTATGAGGCACTTGTTGTAGGCGGGGGCCATGCCGGCATCGAAGCCTCGCTGGCGCTCAGTCGACTTGGGTACTCAACGATACTGGTTACGCAGAATTTGGATACCATTGGACAGCTTTCCTGCAATCCGGCGATTGGGGGTTTGGCGAAGGGGAACATGGTCAGGGAAATTGATGCGCTGGGCGGGGAAATGGGGCGGATTATCGATAAGACGATGATTCAGTTTCGGGTTTTGAACCGAAGCAGGGGCCCGGCAGTTCAGGCACCAAGGGCTCAGGCAGACAAAATTGCATACCGGCTTAGGGCAAGAAAGGTTTTAGAGGCCGAGGTCAAACTGCATCTCTACCAGGATACTGTTGTGGATTTCATCCTTGGGAATGGGGAATCGGCTACCATAGAGGGGGTGGTAACCGCCCGAGGCGGCAGAATTGGGGCAAGGGTTGTTGTTCTTACGACGGGAACCTTCATGAACGGGAAGATCTTTATTGGCGAGTGGGAGGGCATGGGAGGACGAATTGGCGAATCGGCGGTTCTGGGATTGGGGGAACGGCTTCGGGAGATGGGTTTCGATGCCGGGAGAATGAAAACCGGAACTCCGGCGCGAATCCACCGGCGCTCTATCGATGTAGAGCGGATGGAAATCCAATTCGCGGATAAGGATGTCTTTGGCTTCAGTTTTGGGGAAGATGAATTGGATAGACCAATGCTCCCCTGTTATATAACTTATACAAATCGAAAAACTCACGAGATTATCCGTGGATACCTTGGTCGCTCTCCCCTGTTCTCGGGCAGGATTGCCGGGGTTGGTCCCCGTTATTGTCCCTCAATAGAGGATAAGGTTGTCAAATTTCCAGATAGAGAAAGACATCATGTTTTTGTAGAACCCGAAGGGATCGATAATCAGGAAATTTATCTCAATGGACTTTCCACCAGTCTGCCCGAGGATTCACAGTGGGAATTCATCAGAAGCATCTCCGGGCTCGAAAGCGCACAGATAATAAGGCCTGGATATGCGGTTGAGTATGATTACTTGAATCCTCTGGAATTGACGGTGGGTTTGGAATCGAAAAGGATTCGAAACCTGTTTATAGCGGGTCAGACTAATGGAACAAGCGGCTATGAGGAGGCAGCGGCCCAGGGTCTGATGGCGGGGATAAATGCGGGACGGCGTCTGCGAAAAGAGGAACCGTTGGTGCTCGATAGGTCGGAGGCTTATATAGGGGTTCTTATTGATGACTTGGTCACCCTGGGAACCAGGGAGCCGTACCGGATGTTTACCAGCAGGGCGGAGTATCGCATTGCACTTAGGCATGATAATGCCGATAGGCGGCTCTTTGCTCGACGAAAGGAGGCCGGCCTTCTTGGTCCGGAGGATGCTGAACGTTTTGAGGCCAAATGTTCGAAAATTGAGGAGATTCGCTGTCTCCTCAGGGAGAGAATTCTTGGTAGGGACGAGCTTAGAGCCGAAAGGAACAGGGAAACAGCGAGAAATCCAGGGGAAATCCACGAAGCAGCCATGATGAAGGACGATGATTCTGCGTGGAGAGCCGATATTGCGTCTCGGGAAGGTGAGAACTTCGAGCACCTACTGCGTGATCCGTATGTGTCCATTGAGCAGCTAATCAAATTCGAACCTGCCCTTGCCAGAGGAGCGAACACCGACTGGCTTCGCCAAATCGAACTTGATATCAAATATGAGGGATATCTGCGGCGGGAGGAGCGTCATGTGCAGCGCTTTCGCAAAATGGAAGGCTCTGTGATTCCGAACGGGATGGACTGGGAAGCTGTGCCGGGGCTATCCTCTGAATCAAGGGAAAAGCTCAAGGTCGTGAGACCCGCAAGTGTCGGTCAGGCCTCCCGAATCCCTGGACTGCGCTCGTCCGATATCGCGGTAATCCTGCTTACTCTGGGTCGGAATTGACAGGAAGAGCAGGCGGTTCCCCCTGCTGCGGTGGAACTCCCTCAATGGTACCGGGTCTCAGGAGTCCCGCATTAAGCGAGCCGCAGCGGGCGCCTTCGCGTACGGATTCTTCCAGTGCGGAACCCCTGGCCAGGGCATATGTCAGGCCGGCGCAGAAAGCATCTCCGGACCCGATTGTATTTTGCACCCTGATTGACGGAGGAGTAATCCAGCCTGCAACTCCCTTAGATGCGTATAAAACATCCCTTCCGCCCCGAGTAATCACATAGTCGGGGCCCTTTGATGAGAGCCGGCAAATCTCCTCCTTCACCGCATCCAGCGCATCCGAATCGGACTTCTCACTCACAGAAAGGCTCGGTAGGAAGGTTTCAACAAACTCCGTCAGATTTATTTTCACCACGGTAATTCCCGCTTCAAGGCTTGCCAGCAATTCATTTCCACGAAAATCAGCCACGATTTTGGCACTTCTCTTCTTGGCCAGGAAAGAGAATTCGGCGAAGAGCTCCGGGGGATATCCGGGAGCCTTCGATCCGGACAGAATTATCCAGCTAGCCTTCTCCAGCTCTCTTGAGAAAAGACTGCGAATTTCAACTACTGTCGATTCTCCAACTTCTCGGGTGGGTTCGATAATTTCGGTAATGCTCCCCGTTTCATCATCCAACAGGGTTATGCAGGTGCGAATTGGTGATTCACTGTCTGTCCATACGATATTCAGTCCCTCCTCCCTGCACATTTCGAGCAGAAGTCTCCTATTTTGTCCCAGGTGAGTTAGATGCACCACGCGGGCGCCGAGCTGACGCAGCACGCGCGCTGCGTTTATTCCCTTTCCGGTGATGTCAAAGCGCAGTCCCGTCGCCCGGTTCACCTCACCCATCTTTAGAGCTTCCAGGGAGATGGTTCTCTGAAAAGTGGGATTCAGATTCACCGACAGAAAGGCTGGCATCCTGATCTATCCGTTCTACCGTGCATTGATGTCGCCTGGTGGAGATTTCCTATTTTGAATAGAATTCCACCACCATCCGCTCATTTGCAATTGATTGTATATCGGTCATATAGGGCAGGCGTTCAACCGATCCGGTAAGGGCATCTCCGTCCATTGACAGCCAATTCGGCATAATCTGATTGCTATGCGCCAAACTTTCGCGCAGCAATTTTCTGCTCGATTCCGATTCCTTCACCTGAACACTGTCCCCCACCCTTACAACCATCGACGGCACATTCACGCGTTTATTATTTAAGCGGATATGCCCGTGACTGACAAACTGCCTCGCCTGTGCCCGTGTGGTAGCCAAACCGAGGCGGTAAACCACATTATCCAGGCGGCGTTCCAGCAGGATCATCATATTATCGCCGGTGAGTCCGCGAAGCTTCTTCGCCTTCACGAAGGTGTTGAAGAACTGTCTTTCGCTCAGGGCATAGGTTAAACGAAGCTTCTGCTTTTCAATTAGCTGGCGTCCGTAATCGCTAAGCTTGCTCCTGTCCCGAAACTCTCTTTCCTTCCCCGGCCTCTGTGGTTTCTTTTTAAGCAATCTATCGTATTTACTGTTGCCGTAAATGTTGACACCGAGACGGCGGACGGTTTTCCCACGAGCCTTCGTGTTTCTCGCCATTGCTCTTCTCCTAGCTAAGAGAGTGATAAAACGTTCCTACAGAGCGTATCGGGCTATGGTATTCGATATTTTTTCTCTGGTCAATGAGGGGAAGTTGATGAAAATTACTGAGAAATCTCCATCTTTTCGCCGCTAATAGGAGGATAGTACTTTCTCCCCCTCAATAATGCTCACCCCCGCGCTGGTTCCGATCCGTGTGGCTCCGGCCTCAATCATTGTGATGGCATCCTCGGTCGTGCGTATCCCGCCGGCTGCCTTTACTCCCATATCCATTCCAACGGTCTTTCGCATCAGACGAACATCTCTGGCAGTGGATCCATGCTCACTAAAACCGGTTGAGGTCTTCACAAAACTGGCCCCTAGATCCTTTGCCATCATGCAGGCAGTTATTTTTTCCGCATCCGTAAGCAGGCATGCCTCAATAATAACCTTGACACCAGCGTTGCCGGCGGCATTCACAACTGCCGCTATATCGTCCTGAACTAAATTCAAATCATTCGATTTCATAGCCCCGATATTCATTACCATATCTATTTCCCGGGCGCCTAGTTCCAAGGCCCTTTGGGCTTCATAGGCCTTCACCTTGATTTCCATTGCCCCCAGTGGGAACCCAACCACCACGCATGTAATAACACCGGTACCCTCAAGAGATTCCGAGCAAAGTGAAGTCCAGCAGCTGTTTACGCAAACGGATTTAAAACCATATTCCTTAGCCTCCAGGCACAGTTGTCGTATTTGTTCACAAGTTGTCTTTCCCCTTAACAGCGTATGATCTATATATCCCGCAAGTTCATGTTTCTCCATAACGACTCCTTACGCTCGTTAAAAATGTTACAGAAATATATAACAAAAAACTCTTGCTGATGACAACAAGATAAAATGAAAAACAGACCGCTGCCCGAGCATACTAAGCTGATTGAACAATACATCCCCTTCCGTGTATTATCGTTGCACTAACCCGTGATGTGACGATGGATTTAGAAGGGAGCAGCGGAAAATCCTGGAAAGGGAAAATCACGGTGCTGGGATGTCCGCGAATACAGAGCTAAAAAAAGATGATTGATCATATCTTCCTGTTCATCTACATATTCGCTGTCGGCGCAACCTTTTCTGCGGTGTCTATGAGCCTGCTTTTCTGGTTGCGGCAGCGCGATTCCGGCAGGCGGAATACCCTGCTGCTTGTTTTTTATCTAGCCATTCTCCTCCTGCTTGCGGGAGTGCGATTTTACTGGGAAGAGCTCCTTGGCGGCGGACGAGGAGTAACAATCGGAACCGGTATGGCCGAATTCGCTGGCTATGCCCTGCTACTTTACTACTTACCGGCGACAGTGAATCACATAATTGACCGTAGCTGGACCTGGCTTCGGAGGATTGCATCAATCACCGCCTGTACGATTTACTTTGCCTTGGGTGCAGTGTATTTGCTAACAGGTTTTTTACGACCTTTTTCAACTGCAGCGGGTTTTCTGTACTTTCTCGCACTCGGTATAATCCTGGTAGACATAGTTCGAAGCTTACCGCAGATAAGGGAAGGCTCCACCAGGATGACTGTCCTGCTAATCACCCTCCTGACTGTTATTTTCCTACCGCTTGTCATGGCAAGCAGACTGCTGGGGGAGAGTAGCGGAAACCCGATATTGAGCCATTCTATACGTTTTTTGTTTCTGTCTCTCTACTATTTCTGGATGGCAGTGACGGGAGTAGTGTTCTACATAAGGGAGATGAGAATAGATACACGAGCACCAATTGCGGAGCAGGACATTCCTTCAAATCTTCCTCTCACCCTGCGTGAACGTGACATTGTGCACTCTCTTATGGAGGGTTTAACCCATGTAGAGATTGCCGCAAACCTGGGCATAAGCCCGAACACCGTGCGCAATCATGTGTCCAATTTCTACAAGAAACTCTCGGTTCGCTCCAAGATTGAACTGCTGGGTGTGCTTCGCGGGGAACGCGATTTTTAACCTTAGTCCGGCTCATCTTCCAAAATTGCCTGAATTTTTGCCTTCTCTGCGGCGTATTCATCAAGCAGGAGGTTCATGTTCTCCTCGGAGATGATATCTCTCAATATGGGTAGCTGTGTTCCGCTAAAATGAAGTGTGAATACAGGGAGAATCTTTTCTCCCGAACGTCTGGTTTCAGCTCCAGGCGAGATTTCAGTCATGGTTAGGGCATAATCGCGGCCCTGTCGAACGAATTTCACAATATGCTCAGCGTCATCAAAGGGATAAAGCCTCTTGCGGTGGGTATATACCAGATCAGGATTCATCAGGGCCACATCACTTTCCACTGTCTGTTTGATATTCATTTCCAGTAAACGCGAACGCCACCAGGCAGCGTTTGCCGAAGCTTCACGGAAAATAAGCAAGCCCTCCAGGGGAAGCACCCAGGTAACGCTGTCCAAGCCGAAACCCTTGTAGTCAATGTAGATTTCAAGCATGGTCCCACCCTCATCAGTGCTGACATAGGCCATGCCTTCCTGGTACCCGTCGAAGCTCTCCAATCCAATCTCCACCTCCCCGATGGATACGGGGAGGGCATTTAATCTCGCAAGGAAACCAGGAGGAAGGGCAAGCAGAAGTAAAAGGGTGAACAGTCTCATACCACGTCTTATCGGCAGGTCGGCTTATTCACCGCGCGGACTTTTGAATCCGTCCACCTCATTTCACTTACTTCTCCTTACCGAAACGGTTTTCCCAATCCCGCTCCTTATTGATGTCATCGGCCATTTCTCGATACTCCTTTTTGAGCTTCTCGTATTCTCCATCCGCCATCCGTTGTTTGCGGCGTTCCTCATGGCTTGGTTCCAGGGGCAGAATCAGAGCTAGAATGAAGTACACCCAAATGGACATTCCCGCAAAAAAAACCAGCAGGATAAATCCCAGTCGGGTCAGTTCGACAGGGAATTCCCTCCACTCGGATATTCCCTTGCACACACCCAAGAACAAACTATCCCGTGATCGATACAGTTTCCTACGAGTGGACATCCTCATCTCCCTCCCTTATTTATCACTTCCAGCGTTCTTGTTCGCTGTAGGCTTCTTGTCTGTCTGTCCCAAGGTTTGCTTCAGTTTTTCCAGTTCCCTTTCTATAATCCCGTCAGACTCCAGCTTACTGAACTCCTTTTCGAGACTTTGCGTGCTGCCTGCCAAATCGGCATCGGCTTCTATCCTTTCGATTCGGCTTTCCAATTCTCCGAAGCGCATCATTGCCCGAGTGCCGGCCGCGGTGGATACGAGGTGTCGGGCCTTCTTTTTCTCGGCGGCATGGATGCCACGCTGAATCAACATTTTATGTCTCTGCGTAACCTCTTCGAGCTTCGATTCAAGCTGTCCGATGTTGATTTTACACTCTTCAATAAGGCTGTTATAGTCTTCTAGATCCTTTTGCGCGAATTCCAGTTGAGACTGGTACTGTTTTTTCTCAAGCAAGGCCTCCTTAGCCAAATTGTCCCGCTTTTTTTCGATTGCGAGAATCGCCCGCGTTTCCCAGCGTTCAATTCTTTCAGTGAGCTCGTTGCGATCGCGCTCTATTTCGCTCCGAGCCGCCATCTTTGCGGCACAGGAAGATTTCAAATCTACCAGCGTATCCTCCATCTCCTGAATCATAAGGCGAATCATCTTCTCGGGATCCTCTGCCTTGTCGAGCATCGAATTTATGTTGGAATTGATGATATCACCCAACCTGCTAAAAATTCCCATTGTTAACCTCCAAATAGCTTTTTCACTGGAATTAAAGCAAATAGCGTGCCAACTGCGTAACAGGTGGAATATATGCGATAAATGGTGAAAAATACCAAATTATCTGGTAAAAAATAACAAGCACTTGTAAAATAATAATATGGAACACACAGAGAGCACTCAGGAAGCCCTTGGTGAATCAGAGGTTTTTCTCGAATTTCAGCAGCTACTTGGCAAAGTGGCACGGGTGGATCGCCCAGTGCTCATCATTGGCGAGAGGGGCACCGGGAAGGAACTGGCGGCCAGTCGCCTGCACTATCTTTCCTCGCGCTGGAAAAGTCCCCTTGTAACGCTAAACTGCTCATCACTTTCGCCCGGGATAATCGAATCTGAGCTCTTCGGTCACGAGCGGGGTTCCTTTACAGGGGCGATAGGCTCCCAGAAGGGACGCTTCGAGGAGGCAGATAATGGTTCTTTGTTTCTTGATGAAATAGGCTTGATCCCGGTTGAGGTGCAGGAGAAAATTTTGAGGGTGGTTGAATACGGCACCTTTCAGAGAGTTGGGAGCTCACGAACAATCAAAGTAAGTGTTCGAATTCTCGGGGCTACAAATCAAGACCTGCCTAATCTCTGTGATAAGGGTCTCTTTAAGCTGGATTTGCTTGATCGCCTTTCTTTCGAGGTGCTATTCATCCCGCCCCTGCGGGAGCGAGGGAATGATGCTGTGAGACTGGCAAGTCATTTTGCCGCCGAGATGTCCAGGGAGCTGGGAAGAAAGCAGTTTCCCATCCTTTCGGATGAGGTGCTTCATACTATCCGGGAGTATCAATGGCCCGGGAATATCAGGGAACTCAAGAATGTTCTTGAGAGGGCAGTGTATAGGCAGGAGGCGCCGGTGCTTGAGAATCTGACAATCAATCCTTTTATAAATCCCTGGCAGCCCAGCAGTGAAACGGCAGCCGCGGGCAATTCGACTGGAGGGAGGAGCAAAGAGAGTAAGGAAGAGTCAAAGAAGTCCGAGGCATGGCCCATCAATCTGAAGAAGGAGGTGCAGGAATTGGAGCGCAGGCGCCTGAAGGAGGCAATAGAGAGGGGTGGCGGACATCAGAGGCGGGCAGCTAGCTTATTGGGACTGAGCTACAACCAGTTTCGGGGACTTTATAGAAGGGTCAACCACGGGGATAAATCTTAGCGTCCCATTGACGCCGATATGGAACAGGCTAATAACGGCAGTTCCGATGCAACTGCCTGAGTATTATGCGGAAGAAAGGCCTTAAGCTATCTGGCTTCCGAGGCCACAGCCGTTCAGTCTTTTCGATTAGGACTGAACCTGCACGGGCCAGGTTCTATTGAAGTTGATAAACGAAGAGATTGTTAAATCCCAGGCGCTCTAGCTCCATTACGGTTTGGAACACATTTTCCTCGACAATGTTCGCAACGACGAGGCGGGTAATCCCGTTGGCTTGTAAGTCGGCACGCGAATTTATGCCAGCCTCACCCAGGCGAATTTTGTGAGAGAGAACCCTGTCGATATTCTCCCATGCGCCAATTTGAATGTTGAAGCGTACTCGCGGCATGGTCGATTCATCGGCCGCTATGTGCACCATCGCGGTTCCGTTCCGAATCATCCCGATTTCCTTGGCCGCAGCATAGGTTAAATCGATGATACGCCCGTCCACAAAGGGTCCTCTATCGTTTATTCTAACCCGAACAGTCTGGCCATTTTCCAAATTCGTAACGGTTAGGTAGGTGCCAAAGGGCAGAGTCCTGTGGGCACAGGTAAATTTCATGGCGTCATAGATTTCACCGTTTGCCGTTTTTTTTCCCTGAAAATCACCGCCATACCAGGAGGCCAACCCAGTATCCTCCCATGCGAAGGCCTGACCAATTCCCATGCACAGCAGGATACAGATTTTCGGCAGGATCAAACGAAGCATTGCTAAGTGTATCGGATGACGGGTGTATCTCGTTGAGATAAGTATGGATCTACTGCCAAAAATGTCGGCCTTATTTGACTGCCCTTGATTGGAGGAGCCTCAAGGGGTAGGATCGGTGAGTTATGGAACGGGGAGGGCACTGGGCAGATATAACTGCTTCTAAGATTATCCGAGAACGTCAGGGGAGGGAAGTCTATGTCTGCGCCTCTGGAATCACGCCGTCAGGTACGGTGCATATTGGGAATTTCAGGGAGATCATATCGGTTGAATTGGTGGTTCGAGCCCTGCGCGAGCGGGGAGTGAAGGTTCGCTTCATCTGTTCCTGGGATGATTATGATGTGTTTCGCAGGGTTCCGAAGAATATGCCGGAGGGTCTGGAAACCTATTTGCGAAGGCCGATTACCAGTGTCCCGGACATGGAAGGAGGGCAGAAGAGTTATGCGGCCGGCAAGGAAGCGGAGCTTGAGAGCATTTTGCCCCTTGTGGGAATTGAACCGGAGTACATTTATCAAACCGAGCGCTACAAGGCCGGATGCTACGCTGAGAACATCAAACTGGCCCTTGATGGCAGGGATGCGATTCGCAGGGTACTAAACAGCTTCCGAAGTGAAAAACTAGATAACAACTGGTATCCTCTGCGCGTTTTTTGCGGCCAATGCGAGAGGGATACAACAAGGGTGCTTGGCAGGCCCACTGATTACGAGATTTCCTATGAGTGCGGTGCCTGCGGCAATAAAGAGGGGGTAGACCTTCGGCGTTTCGGAGGTATCAAGCTGCCCTGGCGCATTGATTGGCCCATGCGCTGGTGCTTTGATGGGGTGGACTTCGAACCGGCAGGCAAGGATCATCACAGCGAGGGAGGGAGCTTCGATACGGCAAGGCTCATTGCCGAGGAAGTCTTCAATTACACCGCGCCGGTTACTTTTCAGTATGATTTTGTGCGGATTAAGGGCAGGGGCGGGAAGATTAGCTCTTCCGAAGGACAGGTGCTGCCGCTGTCGGAGGTGCTTGAGTACTACCAACCTGAGTTGGTGCGCTTTATGTTTGCCGGCACGCGGCCAAACAGTGAATTCGCCATCAGCTTCGATCTGGATGCGATCAAAATATACGAGGATTACGATCGCATTGAGCGTGATTACTTTGATAAACCGCAGAAACCTGGGGCCAAGTGGTACAGGAAAGCTCGTATCTACGAGCTTTCACAGGTGGGTGCTGTGCCGGCAAGGCAGCCCTATCAAATTTCGTTTCGCCATCTCACCACTCTTCTACAGATTTATTCTGGAGCGGTGAACAAAGTAATTGCCTTCCTTGGAAATGTACCCGCAGAGGATAGAGATGGCTTTAGGGTTCGCGCGACCTGCGCGTGGAATTGGCTGAATAATCATGCTCCGGAAAATTTTCGTTTTAACCTGAGGAGACCCTCCGATGGCCCCATCGACCTGCCGGATGCTTCGGCTAACCTACTGAATGCTCTTGGAAACTTGAAAACCCTGGTGAAAACGAAGCTGGGCAGGGTACCCGAGAAGGAATTCGAGGCGGCGATGTATGATGTTATTCGTAGGCATAAACTTGATTCCAGGGAGTTTTTTGCATCTCTCTACCTGGTTTTAATCGCCAAGAGAGAGGGGCCGCGGATGCTGGGTTTCCTGCACACCCTGGGAGCCGAGTCTGTGTCGGAGCTCCTTGAGCTGATTCCGGATAAATCCCGGCAATCTAACTATCACATCTGAATTTAGTTCTCCATCCTCATCCTAATTATGCTATGTTTCAGGAAGATAATGATTTTTTGAAAAGCGGAGGTTCTGTATTTCTAGCTATCTCGATCAATATCAGGAAGTATCTTACGATAGACGATCTAGGAAGAGAGAGGAGTTGCATGGGAGACAATAACGAGAAATCAGCAGAGAAGAACGACTATGATGGCTTGCAATCCAAGCTTCTTAAAACCAGGACGCTGCTTTTGTCCGGGGATATTGATAAGGAATTGGCGGAGAGACTTATTCGGAGCATCCTTTTGCTGGAGGATGAGGGGAATGACCCTATCAAGCTGTTTATCGATTCGTCCGGGGGAGACGCTGATGCCGGATATGCGATTTTTGACATGCTGCGCTTCGTGAAACCGAGGGTCATAACCATTGGTATGGGTACTGTCGCCAGCGCTGCCGCCTTGGTGCATCTTGCCGCCGGAAAGGAGAGCAGATTAAGCCTGCCCAATGCCCATTTTTTGCTTCACCAGCCTCTTTCGGGCATGCGGGGGGTAGCTACCGAGATTGAGATCCATGCGCGTGAGCTGGAGAGGCTGCGAAATAAGATCAATGTTCTAATTGCGCAGGAGACGAACCAAACGCTGGAAAAAGTTGCCCAAGATACTGATAGAGATTATTGGCTCAATGCGGAAGAGGCCTTGGAATATGGTTTGATAACGCGGATTATTGAATCGCGATCGGAACTGGGTTAGCCTCGCAGAATGGTTGCAGCCTAATGCTTTACCCCGATTTTTCTTCATATCAACGTAGATTAAGTAAGGATGCGGCCCTCCCAGACGGGTTTGAGGTGGGGGTGGGCTCGTTGGAATTTGTGCCGCCTGAGAGGCCAAATGGCCGAGTGCAGAAGATGAATCTTGGCATAATGAGAATGCTGCAACCCACGGCATCGTTTGCGGGAACTTTCACAAAAAACGCCTTCCCTGGTTGGCCCATCATTGTCGGACGAAGGCTGCTCAAAGAGCCTCAGATTCAGGGAATTCTGGTAAACAATCGGGTGGCCAATGTGGGTGTAAGGGGGGGGCTCGAGGCTTCTTGGCGACTTTCAAGACTTTGCACCGAGATTTTTAACGATTCTGCCCCCTATTTCCCCTCTTCGACGGGAGTGATTGGCTGGACTCTGCCCCTGAAAAAAATGGAAGCCGCACTAGTTGAGCTCAAGGACAGTATGGACGCAGATTTGATTCTTGAATTGGCCAAGGCAATTATGACAACCGATTCTTGGCCAAAGATTCGGTCGTGCGGCTGTGGTACGGGAAGAATTGTAGGTATAGCCAAGGGAGCGGGGATGGTAGAGCCGAATATGGCTACGGTGCTTGCTTTTATTCTTACCGACGTGGATTATCCGCGGGATGTTGGAAGACAGATCTTCCTGGATGTGATGGATGAGAGCTTTAACAGGATAAGCGTTGACAGTGAAACCAGCACGAGCGATTCCGCCTTCCTCCTATCCTCTTGCCTGCACACCTATCCCGGCGACTATGAATTCAGGGATGCCCTGATGGAGATTTCGTCCAATCTGGCCGAGGATGTGGTTAGAAACGGCGAGGGCTGCGCCCACGTAATTAGGGTAGGCGTTGTTGGTGCCTCAAATGCCGTAGAAGCCCATAAACTGGCCCGGGCCGTTGCCAATGCCCCGCTAAGCAAATCGGCGATAAGAGGCAACGACCCGAATGTTGGACGTATTCTCCAGTCACTTGGAGCGGAGTGCGGGCGTGTGGGGATTGAAATCAATCCTGAGAAGTTGGAGCTCAGTATTGGTGGCAAGGTTGTTTTCAGCAATGGCGCATTCCATTTGGGAGAGGGCAAAGAGGAATTCCTGCGAGCCTATCTTAAGGATTTGGAGCTGCCCCTTCCCCCGCGTGCCTGGCCGGCTCATGAGAAGAGGGTAGAGATTGAAATTGCCCTGAATATGGGAACCGCTTCCACGTCGGTGATTGCCTCAGATTTATCGGAGGAGTACATTAGAATAAATTCCGATTATCGAACTTGAAAGAAACTTGCGTGGATATCACGACACAGATCAGTATTGCAATGAACCTGGTAAACAAGGCTCGAGAGAAATGGAACGGCGGGTGGCGGGCCAAAGAGATCTGGTTGAGGGCCTGTTATTCGGCCTTATTGCTTCGGGCTGCGTGCTAGCTGAGGGAATTGAATTTTCTTGTATTATCTTCGCTTTTTTTGCTCTCATCAATTGCTGCTGCTGGGGTTTGCGGCTATTTTTGGAACCGGCATACAGGAGGGGTGAAAGAAAACTCAAGGCCGCTTGGAAAGATCCCAAGTCTACTTGCTGCTGACTGGGTTCAGCTTCCGGCGGGTGAGATGTGAGTGTTATCGCTTTTTAGGGCGATGACTGTCTGGTACGAACCGGTTATGGTTTGGAAGGTTGGCTACCGCGCTCCTCTCTAATCATTGTTTCAGGAGAATATGGGGATGAATTTCGGCTCAGTACTGAATAAATGGGAGAATCTGTCAAAGAGGGGGGATAAGCGTAAGCATAGAGCGATGAATAAGCACTGGCTTGATGACTACCCGCCTGATGCCCGGGCGCTTAGAGATAAGGATGAAAAAACTTCTGCGCATCGCAGTGAAGTGAGAGTGAATTGGAGGCGGAGGCCCCACCAGGATGTATTGGATTTGCATGGTATGACTAGGGAAGAAGCGAGAAAGGAGGTTGAGATTTTTATCAGCTTGATGCAAAGATGCGGGCTTCGAAAGGGATTGATCATTCACGGCAAGGGGCTGCACTCCGAGGGTCGAGCCATACTGGACTCCCTGGTTCGTGACTGCCTTGAAAATAATAGCGAGGTTGGAGAGTTCGGAAGGGCCCAGGCAAAGGACGGTGGTTCGGGCGCTACTTGGTTTCTCCTGCGTCAGCGTTCTCGGTAGATTATTCTGCCTCGAGTGAGATCGTAGGGGGACAGAGCAACGCGCACCTTGTCTCCCGGGACGATGCGGATGAAGTGCTTGCGCATCTTCCCTGATAGATGGGCCAAAATCAGATGACCTGCTTTCAGTTCAACTCGAAACATGGTGTTTGGAAGCGATTCTTTCACGATTCCTTCCACCTCTATGGCCTCTTCCTTCAAAAAAATGCCTCCTCCTTCATCCTGGTTCGAACGTATAATATTTCCGGTACGGCGTAGAGTCAAGAACTTAAAAACATCCCCCGCACTTAGTTGACGTTTTGCGGTGCGCCGTTTTGCTTGATCTTTGTTGACAAATTATTAGCTATCGTTCAAATTGTGCGCGCCTTTTATACGGAGTTTTTATGGATAAAGAGTTCCAGGATGAGATGAAGAGGAAATTGACAAAGCTCAAGGAGGAGGTTCTCAACATCTTAATAAATGAAAACGAAGACTTCCAGGCAGCGGTAGAGGATATGGGCGTGAAGGACCTTGCGGATCTGGCTTCCAATGATATAGATACTCGAATTCTGGAGGCGATTGGAGCAAAGGATAATGTGCGACTGAAGAAAATTGAAGCGGCCCTTGGCCGCTTGGAGGATGGCCGCTTTGGAATTTGTGCGAGTTGTGGGAAAAACATCTCAGAGGAGCGTCTAGGCGCCATTCCTTACGCGGTTATGTGCATAGGTTGTCAAACCAATTCCGAGCGTCGGAGAATGCACTAGCGTTAATTTCACACTCCGATTCTCCGATAATTCTGTTATGAAGATTGATGTAGATGCCGGTGTGACAAGTGGCCGGATATCACCTCTTCGAATGGCCCAGGTTTCTCAATCCGGTAGGCGTGTATCGGTTCCCGTTAAGCCCTCTCAAGCCGTTTTCGCTCAGTTCAGGCATGTTTCGGGCACTCCGGCTTTCGCGGGTGAAAGCAGAGTGTCGATATCCAGACTCCGTTTGTTCGACCGCATCGTTAGCATCCTCCGGGCGAGGAAGGAAAATTTGCCAGATAATTTAGAATCCCCCGATTCACATGGAAGCAAAATCAAAGAATATGATGCGAAGCTGAGTCAGGTGAAGACAGGACTGGTTTTCAACCTTGGTGTATAAACCTTCCCTTGAGTCTGCTGCTTGCCGGGACAGGTGATTTGGAATGTCCGGAAACTGTGTTCAATGCCTTCTCTAGTCTCTTGTCCATACTCCCAAACGATAGCCGCATAACTAAGCCGGAGTGTCAGGCTATTTCCACTTCTGTGTCCTACTGTCGTTCTGGATGGTTTACTCTCGGGCGCCCGATGCCAATGCGGCTATTTCGTATCGGGTGCTTTGTCTTAGTGCTGTTCCTCCCGAGTTTCCAAGTTTTCCCTCAGGTCCGCTTTAACTACATCCATAACAGGGGTGATATATGGAACCTAACCAGCATCATAGACGAGGAGGTGCTGATTGATGGCGAGCACATTTCCGACTCTCAGATTCGAAACAAGATTTCTGTTGAGATTGTTGAAGGGGAGGGGGGCGATGGAATAATACGAGCCAGCTATCAGATATCCGAGAGGGCCGCGGACTCCAATGCTTATTCCTGGTTTGAAGACTATGTAGTTGAGTATCAAAGAGATACCCAGGGGCGTATATCAGGCATTGAGGCCGGAAGTCTAGTACCGATGGTCCGCGGTGTTCCTGTTTATCCTGATGACCCTGTTCACCCGGGTACGGAATGGACAGCCAGTGGAACAGAGATTATCAATCTTGGGAGGTTGTTTTTTCAGGCTGATATGCTCCTGGAGGTTCCATTTGCGGCGGATTACAAGTATATAGAATCACTTGAGCGTGATGAGAGGCAGCTCGAAAGGGTTTCAATAGACTGCGCTTATCGGTGGAGTCCGGATTTGGATATGCTTGAACGCTTTGAGGCCTATGGCTGGTTTCCCATCGAAATAATTGGAACATTCCGTCAAGAGGTGTTATGGGACGCCGGCGTTGGGAGGAATTATGCGGAGAGGGGCGAGTTTGAATACATTTACACTATGAACGACGGAACTCAGTACACTTTCAGGGGAAGCACAAGAGGTCAGGCGGTATACCCCACCCCACTTGATAAGGATTCGATAATCGAAGAAATCGAAGAGCTGGGAGACGGTGATATCAGGGCCAGATCCATCGACGAAGGCATCAGCATCTCCCTGGAAAACATACATTTTATGCCGAACGAGGCGCGGATGCTTGGAGGGGAAGAGAAGAAACTGGATGAAATTGCCGGAATACTTGAACGTCATCCGGATAGAGATGTCTTGGTTATCGGGCATACTGCAAGGCCCCTGGGCAGCTCGGATGGTTGGGAGCTCTCTTATCAGCGCGCACAGACCGTGGCTCGATTTCTCATCGAACGTGGAGTGAGAGCGAATTCTCAGATGGTAATCCGCGGCATGGGAAGTTCACAGCCGATTGGAGATAATTCCACCGCAGAGGGCAGAAAACGAAATCGGCGGGTGGAGATAGTCATTTTGGAGAATTAGCGTGCTCGGACAATGCAGCGGCCTCCATGTCAACCCTGCCATGGGAGGGGATGTTCGAAAATCAGTAACAGGCGGAGCAGCTTAAACCCGAAGGAGAAACTTCAAAGCTTCCTATCAACCGTGTAAGATAATTACCAACTAACAGTGGACAAGAAAATGAATAAGGTGTAAAATCGCGCAAAAAAGGAGTAACTATGTTGAAACGAAAATGGACTTCATTAACGATTGTATCGGCTGTACTGATAGGATCGGTGGTCATCTCTTGCAAACCTGGAACTGAGGACGGGGAACACGACTCGACACTGTATTGGAACCTTTCAAGTTCCGGACCCAAAACCATAGACCCCTGTTTGAACGGTGCAACTGATGGAGGCGATGTTATTAGCAACCTTTATGAGGGACTGGTTCGCGAGCAGGCGGGTGTGGTTAAACCCGGTATCGCCGAGAGCTGGGAAATCACGGACGGCGGCACAACTGTTACTTTCAAGCTTCGCAAATCACGATGGTCCGATGGCTCTAAACTGACGGCGCACGACTTCGTGTATTCCTGGAAACGTGGAATGAACCCCGCAACGGCATCCGAGTATGCCTGGATTTGGGAGTACACTAACATAGTCGGCGCTCATGATGTCGTTTCGGATGAAGGATCCCTGGAAGATGTCGGACTTGAGGCACTGGACGACTACACCCTGCAAGTGAAGCTAAGCCGTCCAACGGAGTATTTTGTATCTCTTATGGCCTTCTATCATTTCATGCCTGTCAAGCAGGAATCAGTCGAAGCCGGACCGGATGGAACCTGGGCAAGCAATCCGGAACTGGCCATCAGCAACGGTCCTTTCAAGCTTACGAGGTACGTAATCGGTGAGGGTCTGAGGATGGAGAAGAATCGCCACTACTGGAAGGCGGATGAAGTGGGATTATCGGCTATTGAGGCTGCCTTCATTGATGATCTTAGCACCGCATACAACGCATATCAGGCAGGTGATTTTGATTTTCTCAGCGATGTGCCTCCCTCGGAAATCCCCAAGCTGAAGGTGGAAAATCCGGAATTCTATATATTCCCCCTCCTTGGAACATACTATTACAATTTCAACCTGGATTTGGATATGTGGCAGGATGAAAGGGTGCGAAGGGCCTTTACCCTTGCTATTGATAGGGAAAAAATTGCCGAAATTCAGGGCAAGGGAAGCGTTCCGGCCGCTGGATTCGTGCCGGTTGGATTCGTTGACGATATGGGGAACGATTTCGCCGAAACTGCTGCATCCCATGGAATACCGACAGACGGAAGCGGCATTGAAGAGGCAAAGCGCTTAATGGCTGAGGCAGGATACCCCAATGGCGAGGGTTTCCCGAAATTCACCATCATGTACAACACCAGCGAGGGCCACCAGCAGGTGGCCGAGATGGTGCAGGAAATGTGGAAGACAAACCTGGGCATTGAAACCAACCTCGAAAACCAGGAATGGGCAGTGTTTCAGGACACGCGGAAGGAGGGTGATTACCAGCTTTCTCGCGGTGGATGGCTCACCGATTTCATGGACCCCATGGGGATGCTTGCGATATTTGAGACGGAAAACGCCTATAATGATCCTAACTACAGCAACTCTGATTTTGACGAGTTTTTATCAGAGGCCAAGCAGACAATCGGTGCCGAGCACTTTGATGCTCTTTATGAGGCAGAGAGAATTCTGATAAACGATTTGCCGGTTGTTCCCGTGTATCACTACAGTGAGATTTATCTATCGTCTCCGCAGGTAAAGAACTGGACGAGGAGCGTACTCAGTGCACTGGATTTCAGCAGTGCCTACCTCGAAAGATAGAAGTGAAATGGGCCGCTCATCACGGCCCATTCCCTGCTTTTAAGACAAGGGCAGAACCGTGGGGAATTACTTCCTAAGGCGTTTTCTCTACTCCCTGTTTACGATTTTTCTGGTTGCAACGGCCACCTTCTTCATGATGCGTTCCATACCCGGAGGGCCGTTCACAAGAGAACGCCCAGTGCCGGATGAAATCATGCGGGCACTGAACGCCAAATACAATCTGGATGCACCGCTTGTTGTTCAGTATTTCGATTACATGAAGGGTTTGGTAACCCTTGACTTGGGCCCATCGTTTTCCAGGGTGGGCGTTCCCGTCAATGAATTGCTTAAGCTTGGTTTTCCGGTTACCGCAAGGGTTGGATTTCTTTCGGTTTTGCTCATCATTGTACTTGGAATTCCTGTTGGGGTGATATCCGCGCTGAAGCAGCATCGCCCTATTGATTACTCCGTTATGTTCATGGCAACCCTGGGAGTTACAATCCCGAATTTTGTTATAGCCACCCTATATATCTACATATTTGCCGGAAAACTCGGGTGGGTGCCCAGTTTTGGATTGAGGACTTCCTGGGCCTATATCGGCCCTATACTTGCCCTAAGCGGCTATCCTCTGTCATTTGTGGCGCGGCTTACCCGATCGAGTATGCTGGAAGTTCTAAGACAGGATTATATTCGAACCGCGCGTGCTAATGGCCTGAGGGAGCTGTCCGTAATCGGCAAACACGCGATAAAAAACGCCTTGATACCCGTTATTACCTATCTAGGGCCTGCCATTGCCTTCCTCATGACCGGCTCTTTTGTTGTTGAGCGCATCTTCGCTATTCCGGGAATCGGCAGATACTTTGTGGAGGGCGTAAGCAACCGTGATTACACTGTGATTATGGGAATTACGGTGCTTTACGCCTCTTTCTATATCCTCATGGTTTTTTTTGTAGATGTTCTGTATGCGATAGTCGATCCGCGAATAAGATTCGACAAGGAAATCACTTAATATGCCCAGGGCTAACCTCTTCGAATTCGTCGGAGAGAGAGAGGATCTGGACTCGGAGAAACTTGAAAAATCTCTTACTTACTGGCAGGATGCGTGGCGCCGATTGAAAAAGCACAAACTGGCCATGGTTGGACTTGCTGGCGTGCTTTTCATTATCTTGTTTGCAGTTCTAGGCCCCCTCCTTTCGCGATTCTCGTACTCGGATCAGATTTTGGACTACGCCAAAACCCCGCCCAGGTTAGACATTTACGAGGTGGCTGATGATTACTATGTCTTTCTAACGCAGGATTATCGTCTACTCCGTGTCAGTGAGAACGGCGAGATACTTGGGCGGATATACGATACCGCCAAGGATCCGGAGAATAGCGAGGACGGTGAAATACTTGGGCGAATACACGATACCACCAAGGATTTGGAGAATAAGATTTTCACCTATTGGGATGCCGAAAGAGATTTGGAGATAGAACTGGATTTCTCCTACAATCTGCTCCCTGGCAGGGAGGCCGACTACGATTTCACCCTCGCGGCCAATGGCGGCAGCCCGATAACCGAGGCTACAAAGACAGTATTCAACAAAACCTATCCCTTCGGAAGTGATTCGGTTGGCAGGAGTCTTTTAGTTAGGGTTATGCACGGTGCCAGAATATCACTTATGGTGGCCTTCGTGGCCTCGCTTGCGAATTTGCTCATAGGGGCAGTTTACGGCAGCATTGCCGGTTATGAGGGGGGTCTCACTGATATCCTCATGATGAGGTTCGTTGATATACTCAATTCAATTCCATTACTCCTCTATGTAATCCTCATCATGGTGTTGGTTCGTAACCGCGGTCTGTGGACTATGATAATAACGCTGGGGAGTATTTACTGGATTAACATGGCGCGATTGGTACGGGGGCAGGTATTATCTCTAAAAAAGCAAGAGTTTGTTTTTGCCGCTATAGCGCTAGGCGTGCAAAGACGGGCAATCATAACGAGGCATCTGATACCCAACACAATCGGTCCAATTATCGTCTCCATGACTATGATGATACCAAGGGCCATCTTCACCGAAGCCTTCTTAAGCTTCATAGGTTTGGGAGTCTCGGCTCCAATGGCATCATGGGGGACTCTGAGCGAGGATGCACTCTCTGCGCTTCTGTCCTTTCCATACCAATTGTTTTTCCCATCTCTGGCCATTGCGATTACCATGCTTTCTTTCAACTTTCTGGGCGACGGCCTGCGTGATGCCCTAGATCCCAGATTGAGAAAGGGATAAAACGATGAGGGAAAAACTGCTTGAGGCGAAGAGTCTCAGCACCTCATTTTTTTCACATTTAGGCGAGATTCAGGCGGTTAGAGGTGTTTCGTTCCACATAGAACCGGGAGAGGTACTGGGCATTGTCGGTGAATCCGGCTCTGGGAAAAGCGTTACCGCACTCTCCATTATGGGCTTGATTGACCCCCCCGGAAGGATCAAAGAGGGTGAGATAATATTCGGTGGCGAAAACTTGGTAAAAAAGAGTCGGAGAGAGATGGGCAGACTGCGCGGGGATGAATTATCCATGATATTCCAGGATCCCATGACATCTCTGAATCCAGTTTATCGCATCGAGAATCAAATGGTTGAGGTTATTCGCTGGCATAGGCGAAATTTGGGCCGAAGGGAAGCCGTCACCCGGGCGGTTGAAATGATGCGGCTGGTCAAAATTCCGGACCCTGAGAAGCAAATCAAGAGTTACCCGCATGAATTCTCAGGGGGAATGCGCCAAAGGGTAATGATTGCTACTGCTCTGTCCTGCAATCCCAGATTGCTGATAGCCGATGAGCCAACGACGTCTCTGGATGTAACCATCCAGGCTCAAATTCTGGATCTGATGAATGATTTGAGAGAGCGTATCAATTCTTCGATAGTTTTGATTACCCACGATTTGGGAGTAATAGCCGAGGTGTGCAATAGGGTGATTGTAATGTATGGTGGAATTATTATGGAAACGGGGAGCGAGAAGGATGTTTTTTACAATCCTCAAAATCCGTATACGGTGGGATTGCATCAATCCGTACCAAAGAGAGATCTGGCAGCTAGCGAAAAACGTCTAAGGCCGATTCAGGGCATGCCTCCGAATCTAATGCATCCGCCGAAGGGATGCCCCTTTTCACCGCGTTGCTCGTACGCAATGAAAATATGCTTCAGTGTACCTCCGCCAACTATCCGCTTGAGTGATACCCACAGCTCCGCGTGCTGGCTGCTTCATGAAGATGCGCCTGGAGTTAGCGGTTATAGCAAGGGGAGTCTGGTTGACTAATCAAAGGATTCTTCTGGAGGTCAAGAATCTCCGTAAATACTTCCGTATTCGGGGAGGAAGCACCCTAATTGGGAGGAAATCGTTTTTGAAGGCCGTGGATGGTGTTTCCTTTCATATCAACCGCGGGGAAACCTTTGGACTTGTAGGCGAGTCCGGCTGCGGCAAGTCTACTATGGGTCGAACTATAATCCGCCTATACAATGCCACTGGCGGTGACATTTCCTTTGATGGTGTTAGCATCACAAATATGAGCGAGAAGAGGCTTCTTCCTTTTCGAAAGCGCATGCAGATGATTTTCCAGGATCCCTATGCCTCCTTGAATCCTCGGATGACAGTTACCGATATCATTGGGGAGGGCATCTTAGTCCACAATATTTCCAAGGGTCAGGAACGGCAGGACAGAATCTTCGAGTTATTGAGCCATGTCGGACTGAAACGGGAACATGCAAATCGCTACCCCCACGAATTCTCTGGAGGACAGCGCCAGCGGATAGGTATCGCACGAGCCCTGGCGGTGGAACCGGAACTGATAATCTGTGATGAGCCGATTTCGGCCCTGGATGTTTCGATTCAGGCTCAGGTTGTCAATATGTTGGAAGATTTTCAGAATGAACTTGGGCTCACTTATTTATTTATCACCCACGATTTATCCATGGTCAGGCATATCTCCGACAGAATCGGGGTAATGTATTTGGGTATGTTCGTGGAAATTGCCGAAGCTAGTGAACTGTATGCCCATCCCAGGCATCCGTACACTAAGGCCCTCCTGTCTGCGATACCAGTACCAGACCCCGATTTGACAAGGAAGAACAAGAGGATCATTCTTCGTGGCGATGTCCCCTCCCCGGTTGACCCGCCAGAGGGCTGCCGTTTTGCGGCTCGATGCTCCCTGGTTACCAGGGTGTGTACAGAAATCACCCCCGAGCTTAGTGAAAGGGGGGGAGGTCACCTCGTAGCCTGTCACAACGTCTAGTTCCGATAGTTTGTTTCTTGGGTGATCCCGTGTCAAGCCGGTGCTCATAGCAACTTTCTTGCTGTACCGGAATGCTTTTGACAGCAGGAAGAACTGTGTGTAAAGGCGGGGATAATAACCGAAATCGGTTCGAACCCACCTGACTCAGGGCAATGCCTAATACGGGGCCCTTGCTTATGTATGCTGTGAGATTTTGGAACCAATCCCGAAGCTGCGCTAGATCTCCCTTTCTGCCCCCTTAAAAAGGGGGGGAAAGAAGTCTCTAACGCCGCACTCCAGAACTATAACCTCCCAGGGCTGGTGCAAACCGCACTCGCCCTTACCTAATAAACCTTACCCAAAGTAGAGTAATACTATTTCAGCAGCTGAGCGGCGCTCATGCCGATTGGAGTGTCTGCTCCCAATTCCACGACCTTCCGTAGACTACTCTTACTGCCGGATTTGTTTCCCTGCGCGTCCATGCTGAGTGCAGAAAGATACCAAGCAGACTGGGCCGCCTCACCCTTTGGATTGGTGTCCAGATAGAGAGCAAGTACTGAGTCAGCTTTCGCGTACTCCCTGCTTTCAATGTACAGGGTGGCCATTACAACCGAATACTCGTCTAGGAAGGGGTCGGACTTGAGGGGACTGATGCTGGTCAAGGTATCGCGTGCTCCTCTGGGGTTGCCCAGTATCTGCTCGATTTCTCCCTGACGGAACAGACATTCACGCTGCACCGCTCCAGATTCCCACAAGGCTCCTTTCATGAACAGCTCTCTAGCGCCAATGAAATTACCCTTGTTCATCAGGATTATTCCTTCCCGGAGATAATCGGTTGAATCATCTTCCCAGGTAACGATATCATCGGCTCTGGATTTATCCGCTCGAACCGCAGCAACGGTGTTTTTCGATGTGTCAGCGCGGTTAATCAGTGAAGAGAACTTAGAGCCGATTAGCTGGCGAAGATTGACAGCCTTGGTGTTGTCCTCAACCAGGTCAGCATTGCTGTACACTCCGTCTTTTGTGAGAGTGATCTTCCTGGTACCGGTGGAAAGTTCGGCAAATCCATTGCCCGAGAGTCGAATGGAACCCTCGTCCGAGATGAGATCTCCGATTCCTAGCTGCTGCCAAGCATTGTTGCCCTTTCGATATTCTAGGTTACCATCAAGATAGTCGATTTTGAGATCCGCGGCGTTCAAAGGGGAGGTTAAGCAAAATAGAACCAATAGCCCTGATGCGATTAATACAATACGTCTTCTCATGATGACGCCAGTATATCACAAAAAAACATAGATAACAAAATAATCGAAAAATTTCCCACAATTTTTCAATTATTTTCAATTGATGAAGAAATTGGTTAAGATTGCCCTATTATATAGCTCATACTAGGCAGTATGAAGCTGTCTAATGTCCCTTCTGACGCAATGACGTATGCGCTAGAACGGTGTTCCGATAGAAAACATGTGACAGGGTGTTGCCTTTATACTAGCTTTTTAGTAGTATAAGCAGTGGAGAGCTGATGCTTCGTTTCAACAAAGATATGGAATATGCGCTAATCTCCCTGGTGGAAATGTCCCGACAGATGGACAAGTCTCTGATTTCGGCCCGGGAATTGTCAAGGCGGTGTGCCCTCCCGTATAAATTGCTGACGCTAATCCTTCAGAAATTGAGAGACGGAGGAGTGATCCTTGCCGTGATGGGACCACATGGTGGCTATCGACTGGCAGGAAAACCGGATTCAATTCGTCTAAAGAAAATTATTGAGGCCGTTCGAGGAGATGAGCGAATTGCCGACTGCCTGACGGAGGATAGATACTGCGCACAAAATGAACGCGGTTGCGTAATCAAACCTTTCATCCAGGTGTTTCAGGATAAATGGACAAATTTTGTTGAAGAAATTACTCTCGATGAAATTTTGACAATTGGAGGTTAGGGCAGATGGCGAGTGACCAGGATGTGATGGATGCGCTTTACGATGTTATTGACCCGGAGTTGAATATGAGCATTGTCGATTTGGGATTGGTGTATCGGGCTCAGGTTGTTGAGGAAGGCATAGCGGAGGTTGATTTCACTCTTACCTATCCGGGCTGCCCCCTTGGGGATGTGATTACTTCCGATATCGTATCGAAAATCAAGGCACAGACGGATGTGACAGATGTACGAACTCGGGTTGTCTGGAATCCGCCTTGGAATCAGAACATGATGAGCGAGAATGCAAGACTCATGATGGGTTATCCGATTTGAACATAGCATCATACCTGCAAGGGAGAGTCAATGAATCTAATAATCAGTAATCTGGAGGCCGGCCTGCCGGAAAAAAGGATACTGCGGGGAATATCTATTGAGATACCCGATAATGAAATCCATGCGCTTATGGGTCCTAATGGCTCCGGGAAGAGTACGCTTGCAAGCGTTATTGCCGGGAATCCCCAGTTCAAGATTTTCAAAGGCGGCTTTTCCATGGGTGGTATAAGAATTTCCGAAATGGAGGCATTTGAACGCGCTTGTGCCGGATTTTTTTTGGCCTTTCAGTATCCCGTTGAAATTCCGGGTATCACAGTGGGAAAATTCCTCAAAAGAGCTGTGGAATTACGTCGAGGCGAGGAGGGACGATTCAATGTCACTGAGCACATCCGGGAACTTAGAAGCATGATGGATTACATGGGCATCGATCAGAGTTTTATCAATCGCTATCTGAACGAGGGTTTCTCGGGTGGAGAGAAAAAACGGATGGAAATACTCCAAATGCTTATGTTGAAGCCGAATTTCGCCATCTTAGACGAAACCGACTCAGGTTTGGACATTGATGCACTTCAAATGGTGGCCAAGGGGATAAACAGGTTGAGAGGAGAGGGATTTGGGGCACTTCTGATAACGCATTATCAGAGAATTCTCGACTATGTCAAACCGAATAGGGTACATGTAATGGTTGATGGACGCATAGTTCTTTCCGGAGGACCGGAAATAGTGGATGAATTGGAGGCAAACGGCTATGAGTGGGTTAGAGATACAGTGCAATCCGAGGATGAGAGGATGGGAGCATGAAGCCTGCACCAATAACCGGGTTTACAGATTACAAATATGGTTTTTCGTATCCTGACAAATCTGTTTTCAAGCCGCAAAAGGGACTTTCGGAGGGTCTAGTTAGGAAAATAAGTGAGCAGAAGCGTGAACCGGAATGGATGTTGGAAAATCGGCTGCGAGGTTTGCGTGCCTTCCTTCGAAAACCAATGCCAAACTGGGGAGCGCAGATTGAAGATATTGATTTCGATGATATCTACTACTATGCCAAACCCTCACTGAATCAGGTGTCCTCATGGAAAGATTTGCCGGAGGATATTTTGAAAACCTATAATCGTCTGGGTTTGCCCGAGGCTGAGAAGAATTTTCTGGCGGGAGTTGGCGCCCAGTACGATTCGGAAGTGGTTTATCATTCGATTCATGAAGAACTGAAAAAAAAAGGGGTGCTCTTCCTGTCACCGGAGCAGGCAGTGGCAGAATACCCGAAGATTGTTCAAAAATATTTCGGTACCATCATTCCATTTAATGACAACAAATTTGCGGCGTTAAACACGGCGGTTTGGTCGGGTGGAAGCTTCATATATGTTCCACCCGATGTGAAGGTTGAGATTCCTCTTCAGGCTTATTTCCGGATTAACTCGGAGAATTTCGGCCAGTTCGAACGCACGCTTATCGTCGTAGATGAGAACAGCTTTGTTCACTATATTGAGGGCTGCACCGCGCCGGTCTATACCACTGATTCGCTGCATAGCGCCGTAGTGGAAATTGTAGCGGAGAGGGGGGCTAGGGTTCGGTATTCGACAATTCAGAACTGGTCGGGCGATGTCTATAACCTCGTTACCAAGCGAGCCTATGCTGCCGAAAAAGCGACAGTTGAATGGGTGGATGGGAACATCGGTTCCAAGCGTACGATGAAGTATCCGGCCGTATGGTTGATGGGCGAGGGCGCACATGGGGAAGTGCTCTCCATTGCCTTCGCGGGGAGGGGACAGGAGCAGGATGCCGGGGGGAAAATTATCCATGCAGCTTCCAATACCTCCAGTATGATCACCAGCAAATCAATTAGCAAGGACGGAGGCACCGCCACTTATCGCGGTCTGGTCAAGGTGGCAGAGGATTTGGAAGGTGTAAAAAGCCATGTGGTTTGCGACGCACTTATCCTTGATGAGAACTCCGTAAGCAAGACTTTCCCGTATATGGAAATTGAATCCGAGAGTGTTTCCATTGAGCATGAGGCAAAGGTCAGCAAAATTAGCGAGGATCAGCTTTTCTATCTGATGGCACGCGGCCTGTCTGAAGAAGAGGCTTCTATGATGATTGTCAATGGTTTTTTGGATCCGCTGGTAAAGCAATTACCGATGGAATATGCGGTGGAGCTCAATCGTCTGATAGAGTTGGAAATGGAAGGAAGTGTGGGATGAAGAATTCGCTTAGGGAATCGGCGGAAAGACTCTTTGAGCGGGTAACATGGCCGAGGGTAGACGAGGAAAATTGGCGGCGCACCGATTTGACCCGTCTTCTGCCCCGGGGGGCCTTGGATTCGAATGCTAATCTCTCTGCCAAGATACGAGATGTGAAGAACAAGGCTGCCGAAACCCTGTCACTGCCGGAGGGCTATGTCGGAAGGATTGTGAGTGAAAACGGTTCTGTGGTAGGACTACATCCTCCCAAGCCGCTGACAGATGCCGGTTTCAATCTACGATGGCGCACACCGGATGATTTCCCTGAAACCCTCAAGAGAATGGGAGAGATTGAGTTAGAGGAATCTGAAGAGAGGATAACGGCCTGGCACTATCGCGATATGCCTGGATGTCTGGTCCTTGAGTTGAATGGCAACTTTGACAAGCCCATATTGGTGGAAGAACATCTGTCTTCCGGGGATTCCGGAAGCTCTCGGGAAGCTCTTTTTTCGATTCCTCATCTCCATATCGTGGCCGCACCGGGCACGAAGGGATTTATTATTTGGTCTTTGGAAGGAACTCCAAAGCATGATAAAACCGTAACACCAATCATCAATGGGGGACTTACTGCCTCCATTTCACCCGGAGCAAAGCTGGATATAACGTTGAGACAGAATCTCGGAGCATCGGCCGCGGCGTTTTTGCACGGTTTTTTTGATGTGGAAGAAGATGCCAGCGTGGAATTTCGAGAGTCCCATTTCGGAGCTGCCCTTTTGAAGACACGTACCAAAGCCTCGCTAAGAGGGGCAGGGGCTAATGCTCAGTTAAATGGGAGTTACTTGGCGGGGAAGGGCAGACACTATGATATCGGAACTGTTCAGGAGCATTGCGCTGCCCATGCCACCTCAAACGCATTGTACAAGGGTGCGGTGGCAGACCGCGCTATATTCCAGGGACTGATAAAAGTGTGTCCTGATGCCGCAAAAACCGATGCCTATCTTACCAACAATAATCTTATCCTAGGTGCCGGGGCACGCTCGGATTCTCTTCCAAAATTGAATATTTTGACGGATGATGTCAAATGCAGTCACGGCTCAACAACTGGACAGCTCGATAAAAACCAAGTTTTCTATCTGGAAACCCGCGGATATCCGTCGGAGGAGGCCGTTCGCGAGCTTATTCGCGGATTTCTATTGGGGGTCTTCCTCAATGCGCCAGCCCCCGCTCGGGGAATGTTTGAGTGTGATATCAATGCCATGTTTAGCGGGAGTGGATTATGGGACGATGGGTAAAGGCCGCCAAGCTCTCGGAGTTTGCCGGTCTCCCTAATCATCAGCCATCTCTTGCTGTTGAGGTGGAAGGCTACGATATCGCAATTTTCAAGTTGTCGGATGGATGGGGCGCCCTTGATGATACCTGCTCGCATGAGTACTCGAAGCTTTCATCCGGTGAAGTTTGGAATGGGCGTGTTTATTGCGAGAAACATGGTTCATCCTTTGATTGCAGAAATGGGGAAGTTAGGGGCCTGCCCGCCACCGAGGGGGTGAGTGCCTTCCCTGCCGAGCAAAGAGGCGGGGATGTCTATGTGCTGCTGCCCGATTACAGCTAGGAGTATGATTTAAGTGATTCCGGGTACTTTGGGTGTTGATTCTGAAAACGGATTGGGCGACGAGATTCGAGAGATTTTTCCTCTACTCGCCAACAATCCGGGACTTTCATATTTTGATAATGCCGCTACCAGTCAAAAACCCGAAGCGGTGCTTAGCGCTATGAATCGCTACTATAGGGAAGAAAATGCCAATGCTCACCGCTCCCTGTATAAACTGGCCGAGATTTCTACCCTGGCACTGGAGAATTCCAGACGTGCCGTTGGCCAGTATTTGAATGCCTTTTCGCCGCGGGAAATAATCTTTACCAGAGGCAGCACCGAGAGTTTGAATCTCTGTGCCTGGAGCCTGGGGGAGCTGTTTCTTACTCCGGGCGATATTGTTCTTGTGAGCGCTCTTGAGCACCATTCCAATTTTGTTCCGTGGCAGCAGGCAGCTAGGCGTAACGGTGCGGAATTTGTAGTTATTCCGGCTAATGAGGATACCACGCTGGATATGAATTTTCTGAAAAGGCTGGAGGAAGATGGGAGGGCAAGGAGAGTACGCATTGTCGCCGTCGCCCATGTTTCGAACGCTTTTGGAACAATTCACCCTGTGCGAACCATTTCTGCCTGGTGTCGGAAGCATGGCATCGTTATGGTGCTGGATGCGGCCCAGTCGCTGCCCCATCTGCCAATTGACGTTCAGACCACGGGTGCGGATTTCCTGGTTTTTAGCGGCCACAAAACCTACGGGCCAATGGGAATAGGAGTTCTTTGGGGTCGTGAGAAATGGCTGGAGAAGATGCCTCCATGGCAGACCGGCGGCGAAATGATATCCACGGTAAGACTTGAGAAATCCACCTGGAATGAACTGCCGTATAAATTTGAGGCTGGAACCTCAAATGTCGCCGCCGTCGTGGGCTTGGCGGAGGCTCTGAATTGGATAAGTACTATTGGCCTCCCCCGCCTTGAGGCCCGTGAAGTGAAGCTGGGAGAATACATCTACGAAAAGCTTTTATCCGTTGATGCTTTGAAACTTTACGGCCCATCCGATCTGGATGGACGGCGGGGAGTGTTCTCCTTCAATTTGGAAGGAATCCACAGTCACGATGTGGCCCAGTACCTGGATATGACTCAAATAGCTATCCGTTCGGGACACCACTGCGCCCAGCCGGCAATGCGGATGCTGGGGATACAGTCCACCGCTCGAGTCTCCCTGGCGCTCTATAATACCATCCACGAGGTAGACCGTCTTATTGACGCGATAGTTGGCGCAAAGAAGTATTTTCGATGATGAACGAACTGGACACTCTCTACATGGAGATAATACTCGATCACTATAAATCTCCGCGTAACAGGGCCGATCTATCCCATATGTCTGACGAATATCTGCATGAGAATCCCTCCTGCGGTGATTCGCTCAAATTGGAACTTCTTATCGGGGGGGACGGCAGAATTGAATCGCTGCGCTTTGATGGCTACGGCTGCGCCATCAGCATCGCATCGGCCTCTCTGATGAGCGAGCGCCTCATTGATAAAACCCTCGAGCAGGCCAGGCAGCTAATTGATGTTTTTTTGAAGGTACTGCGCGGAGAGGAAAACCCTGGTAGGCTGGAGGAGTGGGGAGATTTAGCGGCGCTTGGGGGGGTTACCCAATTCCCTCTGCGGGTGAAATGCGCCGCTCTTGCCTGGCATGCGGCAAAAAAAAGTTTGGAGGGTGCATTGGATAGGACTGGGCAGGGCACGAAGTAATTGTACTTTGGGAGTCAAAATGAGAAGCGGTAATTAGCACGAGCCACGCCCCGGGGCTATCGGCCCTACTCTCAGGGAATCTGCGCGGGAGAATTTGCCTTTGTTTCGGTCAGCTGCCAGTGAATCCGGAGAACGGTGAGATTCCCGAGGGCATTGTGAGTCAAACCGAGCAGAGTCTTGGAAATCTGCAGGCCATCCTTGAAGCGGGTCGCTGCACGATGAAGGATGTCGTCGAGGTTTCGGTCTTCCTGAAAAGATATGAACAACTTTGCCGCGATGAACAAGGTGTATGAATTGTTTTTTGAAACACCTTATCCTGACAAGGGCGGTCGTGGAAGTGGCCAGGCTTCTGACGGATGTGCTGGTGGAAATCAGGGCAGGTGCACCCGGAGGGGGGAGCGGCTCCTTAAATGCGCAGCCTGAGAGATAGCTGGCTTATTAGTAAACAAGCTTTCATTGTGGGATAATAGCACTTAGTTCCTTGTAAACTGCGGCCTAAAGAGACAGAATACAGGAGGGAGGATTCATGTCCGTTGCTTTGAAGGAAAATTTTACATTTGGGCAGCCGCTGTGTGAGGAAATATTCAGGCGCAAGTACATGCTGCATGGCGAGAAATCGGTAGAAGAGGTGTTTAGAGGCGTGGCCAGGGAAATTGCCTCTGCGGAAGTTGAGCCGCTTCGGGCAGAAATTGAAGAATGCTTTTACCGGGAAATTCACTCGGGACGTCTTATTCCTGCGGGGCGTATCTTGGCAAATGCTCGCTCCAACAGTCCCATGAAGAATTACAATAACTGCTTCACCATCGATGTCGAAGATTCCTTGGAAGGCATATATGACTCTTTGAAAGAGGATGCTGTAATAAGCAAGATGGGTGGAGGAGTGGGATTTGATATTTCCAAGCTTCGCCCCAAGGGTGATCCTCTCTCGGGTGGAGGTGAATCTTCCGGTGTAGTTAGTTTTTTAAGAATATTCGATCAAAGTGCGAAGACAATCATGACGGGCGGTCAGCGAAGAAGCGCTCACATTGCCCTCTTGGATATTTCCCACCCTGATATAGAGGATTTCATTGGGGTAAAGCAGGGTGATGCAAATAAGGAGCTCACTCAGTTCAATATCTCGGTGAAAATCACGGATGATTTCATGAATGCCGTAGAACATGATGAGGATTTCGACCTGCGCTTCGGCGGTAAGGTGTACAGAACCGTCCGCGCGAGGGAACTTTACAATAAGCTGGCGAGGCATGCTTTTATGCACAACGAACCTGGAATCTTCAATGCGGATACCGTAGAAAGATTCAACAACGGTTACTGGGCCTTCGCGATGGACAGGGTAAATCCCTGTGGAGAACTTGTGATGCCCGCCTACTCTCTATGCTGTCTGGCTGCGATTAAGCTCTCGGAATTTGTGACCGAACCCTTTACCCCCGATGCAGGCTTTGATTATAAGGCATTTGCCAAATCCGTGGAAATCGGAGTACGTTTTCTGGACAATGTACTTGATGTGACGGCGTATCCCCTGGATAAGATTGACGTGTTTTCCAAGCAGTGGAGACGCATCGGGCTGGGCTTCACGGCTCTGGGAACGGCTCTAACTATGCTGGGAATCACCTACGGATCCGAGGAGTCAATCGAATTCGCGTCCCAGATGTCAACCACGCTGCGGGATGCCAGCTACCGTGCTTCTGCCAATCTGGCCGCCGAAAAGGGAGCCTTCCCTGCCTTCGATGCCTCCTCTGTTTTAGCTGCCAATTTCATCCGCGGCCTGCCCGAAGATATCAGAACTTTGATCGCTAAGCAGGGATTGCGAAACATACAGATGAATACCGTGGCTCCCACCGGTACAACAAGCCTTTCCATGGGGCAAAATTGTTCCAGCGGAATTGAACCCGCCTTTGCACTTGAGTACGAGCGCAATATCAGGGTAGGCAAAGGCGAGGAGGTTACAACCGAAACGGTCTATGATGCAGCTTGGCTGTCCTGGAAGAAGGAAAAAGGGCAGGATCAGGCCCCTCCTCCCTGGATGGTAACTGCGGCGGATATAGATCCCTACCATTCTATAGACCTTCAGGCCGCCATCCAGCACAACATTGATCACTCTATTTCAAAAACTCTGAACCTTCCTCCCGGCACCACTTTCAGTCAGT
>Ga0209781_1000005_pt1 | contig 87952 bp, 77 predicted proteins | sample WorMetHERISLAND1_3_FD_187386 | JGI IMG/M metagenome (GOLD analysis project Ga0209781, IMG submission 187386) | Marine gutless worms symbiont microbial communities from Max Planck institute for Marine Microbiology, Germany - Olavius albidus HERON... | ecosystem: Host-associated > Annelida >...
CGGGGCCGGTAATGTCGCCTTGGGCTTTGCGTCGGCCATTTATTCTTCCCTCCTGTCAGATCACACGGATTGCATGATGAAAGACTTCGTTCGTAAAATCGTCCCACAATTCACCGTCCTGAGAAACCTTATCAAGCAAATACACCTTAACGACGCCCATCTCCTCCAGGCGCGTTTGCATTTCCGGCGTGACCACGCCCGCGACCAAGAAATTGATGCAACCAGGCGGTGTCTCTGCAAAACTCTTGCTCATCGCGCCCAAGCGTTCCAGTGCCCCGGCCGGATCGCGACCACCCTTAATCTCAATGGTCGCGATGGTGCGGTCGTTCTTCGAGAAGTGAATGTCTGGCTCAGAACCGAAAGTCATCAAGGTATCTCCCGGAAGCGCGTAACTTCCGATCTCCGGGGCGTCTCCATGGAGAATGCCACTTTTCTTCAGCCACGACACAATCCGGCCCTTGACCACTTCCTCGGCCACATGACCGATCCTGTTGCGAAACATGCCGTCAAGCGTGATCCCCATTGTGGCCAGTATGTTGCGATAGCCATTTTCCAACGTCCAATCCGACGACCCCTCGATGATCGACGAAATCATGGTGTTGTAGAGACAGGCGACCTTCATTGCTGCATCACGACTGACGCGCGTCTTGCGCTTCCCGTCCTCCCAATGCGTGATATTCGTCGCCGACTGAGCTACGCGCTTCCGGGGCAGAAGCGCCATGCCCCGATAATGAAATGAAGTCGTCGGGTGCGCGAATAGGATTTTGGGATGTGCAAACACAACTTTCGGTACAACTCCCAGAGACAGAACATGATCCCAAGCTGATTGGCTAATCATGAACTCGCCAATCGGTTCAAAGTTCAGTTCGTCGCTGAAATCATCAATGATCTGACGCTGCGCCCTATCTTCGCGCTTTCGGATAATGTCAGAAAACAAGCGTGAACGGAGTTCGTCGTCAGTCATTGCGCCTTACCCACCTGTAAACGCACTTACGCAATTCTCGGCGTCCAAAGCGGGCCATCTGCTGACTGGAATTCCCCTTGCCCCTAGCGAGCTTCCAAATGTTATCGCAGCGAAAGCCAGCCTTCTCGGCAAAATCAGACAGTATGAAGTCCACTGGCAGTTCCTCCCCGAGGTATTGAACATTGTCGTTCACCATGACCACGACCCCTCCAGGGCGCACAATGCGGCCCAGTTCCGAAATGACAACCGCCATCTCGAAAAAGTACTGCTCAATGAGCCTCAAGACATTCTTGTTGCTCAACTCGTCCCGCCGATCTTCTAGTATGTTCAACACTTCATGGATCGCACCTTGACCGTCATACATTTGCGCGGCTCGATCAAACTCCTTTCGGTTTTCCCCGTAGGACTCTGCGAGCGCGTCCCTCTTCGTCTTGTTCTCGACGGTCGCCGAAAGCATCCGTTGACGAAGGTCTGAAAAGTCATCCTGACCGAATCCCATCCATGCCAGCTCAAGTGCATACGTTCGAGTGTAGTCATACCGATTGGCGTAAGGTGGTGACGTTATCACCATATCAAACTCGCCGTTCGGAATGTCTCTAAGCAATTCAAGGCATGATCCGGTGACAAGCGTTGGGTGTCCACCGCCGAATTTCATCTTCAGCGCATCAATGTCCGCCTTGATTTCTTCAAGTCTCTGTTCCAATGCGTCACTGAAAGATGGAACGTGGCCCAGATCCACCGACGATCTCAAAGGCCGATTGGCCCTGCGGTCCCATCGGAGATATTGACCGTCCTTCCGCGTATAGCTTGCATCCTCCAACACTGACATGCAGGCCAAGTCCAACAGCGACCTCAAGCCTTCATCGCGAACGGTTGACAAAAACCGCCTCGCTCTCGCGATCTCTCGTTCCGTCTCGCGAGAAAATGCCCCGCTCGTAATCCGCACGTGCGGAAAGGCAAAGTCTGGTGCGGCATTTTTCTCTCTGACCTCTTTGAGGAGAACGGACGCACGTTTGCCAAAAGCATTTCGAGAAAGTCCGTTTGCCGCTTCCGCAATCGCCGATCCAGCCAACACACCAACAGGCATGATCTCAATTCCCGTCGCTTGACGACCTTGCCCGGCAGCTATCAATGGTGTGGTGCAAATTCCGGCGAAGGGATCAAGAACGGAGTGTGGTTTTTCCTGTTCAATCAAGTCAGTGACAAGCCGGCTCGAAAACCCCTCCTTGTATTTCATCCAGCGAAGACCTGGTGCTGTGCGATTGCCTTGATAAGAGACAATCCGGCGACTGAAAAAATTACTCGTGGACAGACGCGAAGCAAAACGTGCTGACAGTGCTTCCCGTTCCTTGACTGGACCGCCGTGCGGGGAAATTGCCGCAGCGATCACGACCTTGCTCCACTGGACAAGCCATTGTCAGCAATCAGGTCGGGGAATTTCAGGCGCTTGCCGATCATACCGCGCACGATGTCTCCCATTTGGTCGATGGTATCCTTGTCACGGATGTTGTGACGCTTGGCGAATTCGTCCACGTAGCGCTGCAAGTGCTTCGGCGACATCTTGTGATAGATGCCGTCATGCCCGCGCTTCATCATGCTCCAGAAACTCTCCATCCCGTTCGTGTGGGCCTGATCGCGGACGTATTCAGCGACGGAATGGTTGACGGTTTCATGGTCAAAGAACGGCTTGAGCGCGTTGTAGACCTTGGCTTCATCCGTGTAGACCTTCGCGCCATCCTTGGTCTTCTCGGCGACAAAGCCCGCGACGTGCGGTGCGTCAGTGCTTTGGACGTGCCGCGCCGTCACCTGATTGGTCTCGCGATCCTTGACGCCTACAACGGCTTCCTTGTCGGACGGCCCCCGGCCAATGCCAGCCTTCTTGAGTTCGCGACGCTTGGCGTTGCTCATGTTCTTCCGCTTTCCGCCGAAATACGTTTCGTCGGCTTCGACCGGCCCGGAGAACAGTTCTTCGCCTGTCTCGCTGGCCGTGCGCAGGCGGTGCAGAAGGAACCATGCGGACTTCTGGCTGATACCCAGTTCGCGGTGAAGACGCATGGATGAAACGCCCTTGATGTTGCTGGTGTAGAAATACAGGCCGATCGCCCATTCCTGATGCGTCAGGTGCGACCTGTGCATGATGGTTCCGACGCGCACGGCGAACATGGGCTTGTCCACGCAGTCGCGGCAACGGTGCGTCTGCGACTGATGCTTGATATTGCACTGGACGTTGAACGAGCCGCAATGCGGACAGTGCGGGCCGTTCGACCAACGCAGTTCCTCGATCCATGCCCGCGCCTTGTCTTCGGTGCCGAACATGGCCGCGATTTCCAGCAGGGTCAGCCCTTCGCGGTGTGGTTTTCCGGGTGCCTTGTGCATCTCGATTCGCCTCCTGATGTGACTCAAAGGTAAGTGATTCGGGCGGCGGGGTCAAACAAAATGTGACTCAAGGTTATAATCCCCTAAATTAGCACAAAAAGACGAGTTTCTGCTTATTTATACTGGTGAAATTTCGGGATTAAACCTCTCATATTCGTCCCTTGTATCCAAATCCCTTACCACCCCCTCATGCTCCCAGGGTATCAGCAGGGTACGATACCTAGCTATAAGGCTTCGAATCGGCGTGCCCGCCGCCGCCCTCCTAATCACCTCTGCCATGCATCTATTGAGTAAAACCGGATGTCCCGGTCTTCCCTCAAAAACCGGACGAACAATTGGTCCATTCTCGAAGGCTGCCAGTTTAACATAGTCATCGCTGCGAATCAGAGGCATGTCACCAGGTACTATGAAGAATTTACTGCCGCACAATTCACCTAGACCCGAACGGATGGTTGCATCCATGCCCAATTTCCAATTGGCTGCTCTTAGCAAAACTGATACTGTGCGATTTTCTTCTGAGACATCCCTCATCGTCGGATTGGAAATCCATTGAAGAATTCTTCCTAGTCGCTCAAAGTTGTAGCCGCCAAGCACAATAACCCTACACCCGGCTCCCCTTGCCTCGGAAACAACCTTCTCGATTACAGTCTTGGAATCCCACTTCAAAGCTGGTTTCCATCCACCCATTCGAGCAGAGCAGCCTCCCGCAGGTATAAGACAATCATATCTTTTTTTTGCTGGCAAATTCACACAGAAATTCAATATAATTGATTCTGCTATGCTTTTGAACGACTTATGCGAGATTTTCAAGAAAAACGATAAGTTCCTAATTTGCACACATGTAACTCCAGATGGCGATGGTCTTGGTGCTGAATACGCTCTTTGCGGCGCACTTTTGGACCTGAGCAAAAAGGCGCTAATATTGAACGCCGATCAGATGCCTCCGAAATACCGCTTCATCGACAGGAGAAAGATCATAAAGGCCCTCGGCATTGATGGCACTTATCCGGAAGATGTAGAGGATTGGACCCTGGTGATACTGGACACAGGCCCATCCAATATCGGCTCCTTGGCGGACATATCAGCAATCAAACAGAGCTCAAAGCTTATCGTAATTGATCACCATGAAGTGGACGAAGAAAAAACATATCCCGCTTGGCTAGATTCCGACTCTTCTTCCACCTGTGAAATGATTTTCGGCTTGCTTGAAACCCTGAACTCCGAAATCACACCCGATATTGCTGTTGCACTCTACGCGGGCATAGTCTACGACACTGGATCCTTCGCCTATCCTAGAACCCAGGCCAGAACATTTAAGATAGCTGAAGCATTGGTGCGCAAAGGTGCCATTCCAAACGTAGTATTTTCACAGCTTTACGCAAAAAAATCCAAGGCCTCCTTAAAGCTTCAAACCATGGTAACAGGCACGCTGCGGCTGTACCATAACGACAATGTCGCCATCCAACTGATGTCACGCGAAGTACTGATAAAATCGAGAGCTCACTACGAAGAATCTCAGGAACTGGTAAACTACCCGCTTCAATGCTCCTGCGTTCAAGTTTCCATCTTCCTCAAAGAGAATGAAGAGGGAATTAGACGTTGCTCAATGCGTTCGAAGGACTCGGTGAACTGTGCCGTTATCGCGCAAAGATTTGGAGGCGGGGGGCATAAAACCGCCAGCGGATTTCATGTTCAGAAATCCTTCGCGGAAATTCAAGACGAACTTCTTGAATTGCTGCGTCCCTATTTCCCATAATCCCATATGAAATACATGAGAGGCATGTTCCTCGGATTGCTCATAGCTCTCCTGTTATTCTCCTGTAGACGCGGCAAGGATTTTCAGCAGCCAGTCGCAAGGGAAGTTCTGAGCCCGCGCACGGAAACCGAGGCAGGATACGACGAAAGAAACGGATCGTTTACAAGCACTAACCAAGAGAGCAATCAGGTACTGGTAAATCTTGGTGTCGACTATAGTATAATGGCTCTGGTTGACGGCAATCTGGATTCCGAGCAATCTGATGAGCAGATCCTAATTGTCCTTCCCCTTGATGATTCAGAGGCAAACCTGGAAATCGTAATAGCCTCAGTCATGCCAGCCAAAAAGCAATATGGTGTGGTTTGGAGACTCCCACTTCAAACCCGAACGCTAACCCAGATCACCCTGAATCTAGACGATGTTACAGGCGATAGAAGAAATGAATTAATCGTAACCGGCTTCGATGAAAAGAATTCTCACATTGTGAAAATATATTCTGTTCCCCGAAATGGTGAAATCACTGATATCAGCACGATTTTCGATGCTGAAGTAAAGGGGAATATAGACATTGTGCCAAACACAAATCAAGGAAACCTAAGCATCCCTGCCAGCATTGTGGTTCAGGAAACAGATGTTCTGAACAGCCTGGATTTAAACGAAAAAGTCTGGACATGGGATTCAGAAGCCTACACCTTCAGATCCGGACCCCTTCGTCAGGTGAAATTCACCGCAGTTCTCGAAGAACGTATGAGAAATGTATATACAGGTGATGTCGGTGAATATGAAAAATATCTAAGCGGTCCCTGGTATCGAGATGACGGGTCGGACATTTCGCTGGACTACGTGTTTTTTGATGCCAAAAGGGATGAGATTCTTTTTCACAGCGGTTCTATCCAGGAGGCATACACCTGGGAACTAAGCCAGAGAACCACCCCCAAAAGACTGCACGTCCGGCTAAGAAATGAAATAATACCAAGTATTGTGGCTGATTTCTCAATCAGTGGCGAATCGTGGGATGAAATCAAAATCATTTCGAATACGGACTGGGCCGGAGATTATCACCGCCTGACTCCAAATCTCCAGAAAGCTCTGGAAGTAGAGAAAACTCCGCCGTACCCGATACTCACAGGTATCTGGCAGGGTCAAAATGGCGCTGAGATAATATTCGACTTACCCCGGATTCAATGGAGTGAAGATGACAGCGTGCGTACCGGCGTTGCGTCGCTCTTCAGCTTAAACGATGAATTAGTGCTGCAAATCCAGTTCATCAGGGAAAATGGAGTTTTTGAAGAAGCGACTAACTGGCTGATCGAATACGAAGAAGGGAGCGACCCTCCTCACAAGTCCATCTCCCTAATTCGAGCCCAACTGGAAGCGAGGGGGGCAAAAGCCAGTAATTTGAACCCCAGGAGATTTGAGCAGATACTTCCTCCTGAGTCCTAAAACCATAACCCGAAGTTCGTATCTCCCTGACATTCTCTGAAAATTCTGCCGTCTTCGGATCGTGCCTTATCGCGGTTCGACTCGCGTCGCGATTGATTCCAGCAAGGCACCTGGGATGCCCCATCTTAGGATTCTGCCCTTGGCAATATGCTCAGCAGTGGAATTACTGAAATTGCTCGTCAAAGCCCTCATTGCCTCCGCAGACGCATATCCGTACGACTGTGCTATGTCCAGTGTAGCCAACCAAAAGTATGGAGTACTTATAGCCCCTGATGCAGAGGAATAACGCAGCAACTCCTCCAATGCGTCGTCACCACCACCCATATAAGCCAGAGAGAGCGCTGCAATCGCGGCGGCTTCATCCCTAACAATAACCGCTTGCGCGGAATTCACTAACCTGAGAGCGGTTTCCCTAGCCTCGGAGAATGCGCCCATAACGAATTTCAATTTAGTCGAATCAAGTAAATACAACTCACCAGCCTTACCTCCAATTCCCGAAGCCAACTCGTAATGCCTTGCCGCCTCCCCAGGCAAGCCGATAAGTGATTCCAAGGCCGCCATCCGCGCAAAAATGACAGCAGATTGCATCGGAGGAAGATTGACGGAATGCGAATTCAACAGAGCTAGCGCATCTCGCGCGGTATCGGAAAGTGAGGCAAGATGAAAAAGAATCCTGAGATACTCCTGACTCCCCCTATTTTCCTCCAGCCATTTGCCATAGTGCAATCTCGCAGCAGAAATCTTACCCGCCCGCTCCAGAACGATCGCATCTTCCGGACTCGAGGCGAAAGACAGCACGGAAACCAGGAGATAGAATGAGCTTAGAATTCGAAACGTACTATTCGTCCTCGCCTTCCTCCCCCCTATCTATTGATTTATCACGTGATTCGCCGGAGCCCGATTTGATTCCCAGGACACGGGTTTTTCCCTTTTCACTCTTCGTTTTTTTAGCAGCATCATCGGTTTTCTTCTCCTTTGTTCTTTGACTTTTATGTCGAAATCCAACAAAAAACGGAATAACCGACAGTACTCCGATTATATACATTATGAAAAAGCTTATCAAAATCGGAACATCGGTAAATGTGCCCTTTTCGCCTGGCCAAAATCTGATAGTTGAAGTAAATTCAGCGTTAAAGCCAACAAAGGTACCAATTACTAGCACCAGAATTATAAACAAGATCAATTTGACGGGCATCTTAGACTTCCTCCTTGCCAGAATGGAATTTTTGTGCCGCAGTGGCTGTGTTCCATAATAGCATAGCTCTTGTTAGCGGTCCAACTCCCCCTGGTACAGGGGTGATTGCCTTTGCCACCTCTCTGACAGAATCAAAGTCCACATCTCCCACAAGACGATAACCCCGTTTCCTTGAGCTATCCTCTACGCGATTTATTCCAACATCGATAACGACTGCACCCCTTTTAATCATATCCCCCCTTATCAACTTGGGTTTACCTACAGCAGCAATGACAATATCCCCACGGCTAAGCACTTCCTTCATATTTCTGGTGTACGAGTGGCAAACGGTTAGAGTGGAATTGCCGCCATAACCCTTCCGAAACAGGAGATTTGCAAGGGGGGCACCCACCACCCGACTCCTTCCAACAAGGACAATTTCAGCTCCTTCCGTACGAATATTCTCGGCCTGCAATATTTCTATCACTCCATATGGCGTACATGGGATGAAGCAGCTCAAGTTCAGCATCAACCTGCCCAGATTGACAGGATGAAATCCATCAACGTCCTTCTCGGGCGAAATTGCAGCAATAATGCGCTCTTCGTCCATATGTCCCGGGAGCGGCAACTGAATCAGTATCCCATGAATCCGTGAATCGTGATTGAGGCTGCCAACAATACTCAGCAATTCATTTTCCGAAGTGTCAGCGGGAATTTTGATATCGCGGGAGTAAATACCCACTTCATCACAGTCTTTCTCCTTGGAATTGACATAGGATATACTTGCCGAATCCTGTCCCACTAACACAACTCCCAATCCCGGCTCAATACCCTCCATTGTGAGTTTTCTTACCGTTCTGGCTACCCTGCCTCGAATTTTGGCAGCGATTGCCCTACCATCGATTATCTTCGCGCCCATCGGGCCTACATTACATGCTTTTCCAGGATTCTGTGAATATGATTCTTGAACTCCGCGATTTCAAGTTTGTGAAGTTATTGATAAGTTCACGACATCGTGCTAAGTTTTGCAGGTTATTTCACACGATAAGGATTACCCTTGCTCAAAGCTCTATTGATTATAGTCCTTTTTCCGTTGTTTACCGGAATAACCGGTGCCCAGGAAGAAAACCCCTTCACTCCTCAGAATGCACTCAATCAGAGATTTCAGGGAGATCAAACCTTTTCCATTGCGGCGGGTACCGTCATACCGCTCTTCACCGTGCTGCTGCATAGCATAGATATCAGCGAAAAGGAGGCTGGAGTCACTAAGGCCCAATTATCGGTAGGCGGAGTTGGATATCTAAGCTATGGAGTCTACCTTCTCCCAAATATCAAACTGGGTCTTCAATTGGGAGGAACCTTCGAGCGGGATATCAACAGGAATCTGCTTTATATGGTCCCGCTAGTACTAGAGGGTACCTATGAATTTCGCCCTCTGAGTCGTATGACGATTCCACTGCATCTAGGGCTGGGAATAAACATGACCACTTGGAAGGAAGAATTCGAGGTTGACTTTCTGCTCAAACCAGGCCTTGGTGCATACTTTGATTGGAGCACAGAGTGGTCGTTCGGTGTCGATATCTACTACTGGTTTGTCCCCCAGCTCTCTTCAAAAAACGAACAGTACGATTCCATTGCAAACTTCATGGATATAACACTGGTTGCGGAGTACCATTTTTAATGAAAGAAACGGCAAAGCATTCGGGCAGACTGGGCCCTCGAAGCAGGCTGAGCGTCCTGGTTTTGCCCGCACTTTTGGCCAGTCTGCTGCTAAGCAGGTGCACAGGGGCGGGTATTTTCTCCACTATAGCAATTTCCACCAAAATAGACGATGGAAAGCTTCCCAGCGAAATAAGCGCGGGAGCTGTTTTCCATGTAAGTGGAGCTAGCGAATACCTTTTCTTTGTATCCGGCCCCAGTATTTGGGCGAAGCCCACGGACGGCGACAGGTGGTTTTCCATAGGCTTAAACGCTGGTGGAATAGAATGGGATGGTGTGCAGTCAGCAGTTGCCACGGAAAACAGAATCATTCTGGCACTGTACTACGCGAATAGGGACACATACAGGGTTGGGCTTTTCGCGCTAAGCAGCTTCGACGGCTCAAGCGCCACCTTCGACGACTTCGATAAAAGTTGGACTTCGGAAAGCGGAAGCTTTCAAACCGTCCGGTTGTTTTGCCCCAAACCCGCCGGAGATATCTACATCAATGTGCTGAATCATCGAGGACAATATGGCTCTCTTGATTCCGATGATAACGAATTTGGAGGATCTAGCTTATATAGATTGGCAAATGACAGCACTTCCTGGGGCACTCCGGTAAGTACGAACCAACCGGAGCTAGATGGCACCAATAAGGCCCGATATGTAACTGGCGTCGCAGATAATGATGCAGGAACCATTCTCGTAACGGCTACCTCCGGGGCGTCCTCCACGGACGGCGGATATCTTCTTGATGAAGATGGCCGTGGCAGGGGAGACGGGAGAATTGGCGGCTCATATATGTCTACCATCGGTATTATCTGGATTGACAGGAATTGGACGGGACATTCCGGCCCCGGAGCATTTATCGTGGCTGCTACCAGCCTGGTAGACGGTGTCCATCCGATATTCGCCAGCAGCGATGGCAATACCTGGCACCGTATTCAAGGAGCCTCAGGCGGTTATCGAACTACAAATTTTGCAGATGTATCGGATAAGCCTGGCGGCATGAGCGATTCGAAGCACCTGGTGCTGGCTGGCACCATCAGCTACATTGATGGAAATAGACTTATAAAGGGAGCTGGATATACTGAAATCGATGTTACAAACGATGATTTTTCCAGGTGGATCATGAACACCAGCCGAGCATCTTATTCCTTTGCCAATCTTGTCAATTACATTGCCAGCAAATTGTCCGAATCGACAGTGACAGCAATGTCAATACCCGGAGACGGCACTTTTCTCTATGCGTCCACGAGGAATAATGGACTCTGGAAGGTGAACCTAAGCGCGAATAGACCGTCTTGGACTCGGGAATAGACGATCAGCGGGTTCTGCTTAGCTAACCCTTTGCTGAGCTGCATGGGAAAATTTACAGTCTTATCAGGGTAGGGGGGGTTCCTCCTTCAAAGTGGCATTTGAAAGTTTCAGAATACCACCTCCTGCACCCTGAACGTACATCGAAATTCCGTCGCAGGATATTGATGTCCATGGTTCCACTTCAAGATCGCTAATCGCTATCCTGTTCATTGCCGTATCGAACTTACCCAGGCGCCATTCACCCTTTTCAGTGGTAATCAGATAGATGCCACTACTTTGCACCATCATTAGAGAACCCGGAAAAATATCATGCTCCCCCACAGATATTGTCTCCAATGTATCCCTGTCCAACAGCATTAACCGCACCTTGGAATTCGAACCCCTCTTCCCGGCAATAACCATAATCGAATCCGACAATATGACTATTGAACGCCCACGCACGGCCGTAACCTTACTCACTGCGAGAGTCTTACTGTCTTTGAGATTGTATTTTACAACCCTGCCATAGGGTATGCCATCACCCTCATTGTCAACCGCTAAAAACCAAATAGGTTCTACTGCAATTGAGGATGAGGACATGTCTTTGGTCTCTGCCGCAATGCGTTTGTTCTCATCTTCGGAGATATCATCCCGCATTTCGAGAACTTCCTCCGTCTTCCTGTCTATATTCCCCTGAAACTCTTCGAGTTTTTCGATCGCCTTTTCGATACTTGACTTCTCCCTCTCCAGCTCCTTCTTCGTTTCCGAGTCAAACCTCTCTCCGGTAGTCTCCCCTTCCTCAATAGCATCAAGTCTCTTTGAAATCGACCTACGCTCACTCTCTAATTCACCGCGGCTTTTATTGAGTTTTTCCTGCTCCTTTGCTATTTCTCTTTCTCGAAGTTCCACCATATCCCTCCGAGAATTCAAGCTCATTCCCTCTTCCTTACGCAGCTCCTCTATAACCTGATCATCGGTAATCGCTCCGGCATCTATGGAAACACCCGAACCAAATACCGTGCTAAGAGGTATGAGCATCTGGGTTTTCCCTGCCCAGTTTGAATAGTGCGTGTCCAAACCCAGGTTTTCGGGGTCTAAAAAGCTAACAACTGGTTCTTTGTAACGTTCTTGAACCATCTCCATATCTCTTCTGTATGCCGCGTTGTAATATGTTACAAATTCGGAGATGAGATAGGCATCCCGGCCGGAGAAGCCATAAACCGTTTCCAAATAACCAGCAATCATTGTTCTAAGATTGTTGATATGATCTACCGCCGCGTCATCTCCAATAATGAATATATCGGAGTCAAAGCCCTTCTCAATATGCGGCGTAACAATGTGAACAACCTCATACTTCTCACCAAGTGATTTTCTGCCTGTGGCTTGAAGGTTTATTCCACTGCCCAAAAAACGGCCTATACCGCGAATTTGCTCTCTCGTGTTTATGAAATCATAGGGGCCAACGTAGTTAACAAATCCTATTGATTGATCACCAATACTGGTTAATTCATCACGGTCCACCTGAACTTCTTGAGCATATAGGGGAGGAAAAAGCACCACTGCCAGGAGGAGACCGATACGAAAGAAATTTTTCTTGGCCATTCTATACTCCTCAAACTAAGATTATGTACGTCGACGTTTTCAAAATCCTGCCTTTTCATTTGTTCAAATCCCTCAGAATAAGAGATAACTCCCTTTTTCCCGCATTCGAAATATTGCTGCTTAGAAGTCTGTTGAGCAATTCGATTCCGGATGGATCACTTATACCACCGTTGTATCGAACCAATTCCAATTTGCTTGGAGACATATCGGAATGGCGACTGGAGTAATGTGGAAAAACCGATATGGCACCATCATAGCCCCCAACCCAAATCCTCCCATTGCCGTCCATGGCCAATGTAGAAATTGCCGCGCCAAAATTCACATATGCCAGCTCCTCGCCCCATGGATCAACACAGATGAGTCGCCCGCTGCTTAATGGAATCCAAACCAAGCCTTCGGTACTGACAACTGGAGCCGCAGAGGCTTCGCTTACTGTGTCCAGGGTCCATAGGATTTCACCGTGCCTGGAAACACATAGAAATTCGCCTCTCACCAATGGCAGAAATAACCGTCCGTCTAAGCCGCCCGCGGGTAACACAGCCATTTCCGCACCCAAAAGCAGTTTCCATCTTCCGGTACCTCCGGGAGTAACCGCAAAGATTTCCTGTTTGTCATTCTGAATATAGATTGTTCCGTCCGCGCCAATCATCAAGAGGCTCAGGAGCCTTCCTCCCGGCCTGTAAATCCAATTCACCTCACCCGTTTCACCATTGAGACTGTGAAGAGCTCTATCTTCGGCAACAATGTATACATCGGAACCTGGCCCCTGGGCCGGAAAGGTGCTTATCCTTCCCCCAAAGGCCCTTCGCCAAACTGGCCTGCTGGCAAAGTGCTTCAGTTCCTCCGTACCTGCCTGCTCCCCCGCAAAGGCAAACAGAACAATGCACATACATATTGCCTGATATCGTCTTCCGAATATTGCCTTCCCACATGCTTGATCAAAGAGGACCGCAAATCCATTCCTCCGAGTACCGCGCGAACAGGGGATGACAGCAACTGAATCGGAGAACATATCTCCCAATATGCATCGGTGAGGAAATTCTTGACAAGCAAATTGTATGGTAGGACGGGTTTTCGATGAAGGAAAAATTCAGAAGAGGGGACGCAATTCCATTGTCCCGACACAGGGATACCGAAGGCTGCCTCCTCCTTGTCGCAGTGGACAGAGTTTTCCGAAATTCTGCGGATGTAAGTCTTGGGCTCCTCAGAAAAGCTTCAGACTGGTTTCACAGGGTTAACTCGTGAGTCAGAAGGAGGGTTATATTCTCAGGCGCTCATGTCGGCCGCTGTACATCTCATCTCTGAGTTCCGCCACATCCTTGCTCTGTAGATATTCCTCAAAGGACATGCGGCGATCTATCGTCCCGAGAGGCGTGAACTCGATAATTCGGTTGGCGATTGTGCTGATAAACTGATGATCGTGGCTTGCAAAAATGATCGAACCGCCAAAATCAATTAATCCATTATTCAGGCTCGTGATAGATTCAAGATCAAGGTGACTAGTTGGATCATCCAGGATCAAGACATTCGCTCCGCTTAGCATCATTTTGGCAAGCAGGCAGCGTACCCTTTCTCCTCCGGATAATGCACTAACTCTTTTTAACGATTCGTCTTTGGAAAACAGCATTCGGCCAAGAAATCCACGGATATATGTCTCATCTTGCTCATTTGAGTACTGCCGCAGCCAGTCAGCCAGAGACAAGTCACCGTTGAAAAACCGCGAATTATCCTTGGGGAAATAATCAAATTTAACCGTGGTCCCCCATGTGATTTTGCCTCCATCAAGCTCAAGTTCTCCGGCGATTATATCCATGAATACTGTTTTAGCCAGATTATCCGGTCCGACAAAACCAATTTTATCCTCTGATTGGGTGCTCAAATTCCATGAGCTAAACAATGTCCGTGAATCAATACTCTTCGAGATGTCCTCAAGCTCCAAAACTCTTTTCCCGAGTTTGCGCTCGGAACTGAAGCTGCAATACGGGAATCGTCTTGAGCTTTGCGGCAAACTCTCCAGATCGAGCTTATCCAGTTCCCTCATACGGCTTGTTGCCTGCTTGCTCTTCGCGGCGTTTGCCGCAAAGCGCTGTATGAAGGTTCTTAATTCAGCCGCACGTGCCTCCGCTCTCTTCAGACGGTCCTTCTGCTGGGCGGCAATAAGCTGACTAGCCTGCTGCCAAAATGAATAGTTCCCGTAATAAACGCTGATTTTTCCGAAATCGATATCTGCGATGTGATTGCATACTCTGTTGAGGAAATGTCTGTCATGACTCACAACAATAACAATGCTGCTCACCTTCGCTAAGAAATCTTCCAGCCACCTGATTGATTCGACATCAAGATGATTTGTTGGCTCGTCAAGCAGCAGTATATCCGGATTGCCAAATAAGGCCTGGGCAACAAGAATGCGAACCTTGGTATCCTCATCAAGCTCCGACATCTTTTTTTGACGCATATCATCACCGATTCCCAAACCGGATAGCAGTGTCATGGCCTCGCTCTCCGATTCATAACCTCCCATTCCCGCAAACTCGTTTTCCAATTCCGCAACTCTTATACCCTCATCATCCGTCATTCGCGATTTAGCATAGAGCATCTCTCTTTCCTGCATAATTTCATAAAGCCTGGGATAGCCCCTAATAACGGTGTGCAGAACTGAATACTTGTTGAAGGAATCTCGATCCTGCGCAAGAACCGCTAGCCTCATGCCGGAACTGATAGTTACGGTGCCCGTATCTACTTCCTGTTCTCCCGAGAGTATTTTCAAAAATGTCGATTTCCCTGAACCATTTGCTCCAATTAATCCATAACAATTGCCGGGGAGGAATTTGATGTTGACACCCTTAAAAAGCAAACGTCTTCCAAAGGAAAGACTTACACCCGAAACATTGAGCATGATTGATTCTCCGTGCTGATATTCTTGGGCGATAACGCCCTGGTAGATACCTTGGGTAGCATAATATGCTCGTCTTAGAAGTCAATAGACTTGGCATTAATCCAATGCCGATATAAACCCCTGCATCTCGCTCTCGGCCTCTCTGACGAATCGCCTTTCCAGTTCCTCCAAGGACAGCGCCGCGAACTCTCCGAAGGTGCTTGAAGCATCGGAATCGATATCACGGGCATGGCGAATATAGGTGGATTGATAGAGCGCAAGTCGCTTAGCGGGATGTATACCAAACTCCAATATCGCCCGCGCCCCCTCCTGAAGCAAAAGAAGCTTATCCTTGAGGTCTTCGTCCGAATCAACCGACCAAACGCCAAGGTATATGGGGTTGCTGTCAATGTTCACATCCCCAACAAATTCCCCGCGAAGCATTGTGTCCTTGTTATTCCCAAGATATGGAACAAAGTCCAAGTGCTCGGCAAGTTTGCGATCCGTCGCCAGAAAAGTTTTTTCCCGGGGATTTAGGGTGAAGATGATTACCCTATCAATCGACTGCCCATAACTCTTGAACAAGGCATCACGATATTCCTTCATATCAATGTGGGTCGCAAGCATCTCGTGGCTCCTCCGAATTTTCTTTGCAGTGGTTGCGAGCCAATTGCTGAGCGCAGTATGTACGCCCTTCCACTCCTTAACTTGTTTTTCAAACTCGTCCTCTCTCATATCCCCGTAGAAATATGCCAGAATAACCCGATATAGATCCCGAAGGTTATGGTGATGGCTGAAGCGCTCTAGAAGCTCAAAGAGGAATATCTCCTTTTTGCGGACCCGCCAAATCGCTGATTCTATTCTACTGCGAGTCGACATATCGGAAACCTTTGTCTCATCTTCCAGTCCCTGAAGTTCAAAAAAGCGTCTCTGAAGAGATGCAAAACGTTTCGTGAGTCCAACCGCTGAACGCTCAAATTTGATTGTCCACTCGGTGCCCTCGCCAATCGTACTGCTTACAATAAGTCGGTCCGAACCAAAGCAGCTCCAAACCTGGGCCGTCCCAAGTCCCTCACCCTTCCCGTCAGCCTTTGTGGATTTTCCGATGAAAGCCGGACGTCCATCCGAATCACGCAGCAGCAACTCAGGAGGAATACCGCTGCCGTTATCCGCAATTCGAAGCTTCACAAAACCATCGTCACCTTCATATAGGGAAATTCGCAATTTGCTTGATCTCTCGCAATCTGCCATCGCATCAATGGAATTCGAGGCCAAATTCACCAATGCCCGCGCAATGCTCAGCCAATGTCCTAAAACCACCGGTTTCTGAGCCGAGAGAGTAATCGTCAATTCGATTTCTTCCTGGCTGGCATTCACATACGGAACCAATCTCTCCAGAATCAAATCCTGCAAATTCACCTCGTGCACCATGGACACTGAATCCCGATACATGTTCAGCATGTTTACAAGGGTGGTAGTTTCCCTGTTGATATCCTCAATTATTCGTCCCGCATTTGCAGGCGCAAGCGCGTTTACCATCGCTGTTAAGGAGCCGAGTGTTTTTCGGGCGTCGTGCCGGGTTCGCCCAATCTCGTCTGCCGCTGGGGCTTTTCGATTCGCCTTCCCTATTTTCTTAAGCAAATCCCCTCTAGTTGCACTTAGTCGGTAATACACCATGTTTCGATAGACAATGCTATCTTCCACTTCGAAGCCCTTATGGCGAAAAAACTCAACCGTATCGTGCTGCTTCTCCCATACAAAGAGATAGATATTGGATTCCTCCGATACCTCCCTGGCCAAATTCTCAATGAAGGCGCTGCCAATACCTCTGCCGCGGCCATATGGACTCGTGACCAACTTGTATATCAAATACTCCGTGTGGTTGGAAGAAACATAGGTGAGCAGGTAACCTAGAATCTCACCCTCTTCTATCCATGTGTAGCTATGCTGATAGTCCTTCGCGGCCGAGGAATCGTAAATAAAGGGAGAAGGAATAATGAAGGTGTCGATGTTCAGCAAGGGATTATCGCGAATCCTCCTTTCATTTTCCTTCGTTAAAACCTGGATTGCTTCCCGCTGCTGCATCATTATCTCCATTTGTTGATTCTATCCATTCGCAGAAGCTTACATCTTAGCCCTTTCAACTACTAAGTCAATTTCAAGTCGCAAAAATTGACATCCGCAATACTTCCTGCTGCTGTTCCCATGCCCTATTCCTGCAAGTAGGATACTGGAATGGGATACAAAAATTCCGAGAAGAGCACAGTTGTGACACAGCAGCTTTCGATTCACGGCATCACCTGCTCATCCTGCATAAGCACAATCGAAAAAACCGTCATGCAATTACCCGGTGTTGAAGGAGCATCCGTAAATCTTGCAAACGAGAAAGCTGATATCACCTATAACAGGAATTTGACATCCATTCCCGCAGTGAAGAAGGCCATTGAAGATGCCGGTTACGAAGTGAGCGAGATTAGCTCATTGCGGGAAATATTCATCCCTATTGAAGGAATGACATGCGCAAGCTGTGTCAAAGCCGTTGAGAAAGCGGCATCGAAACTACCCGGCGTAGCCGAAGTATCTGTCAACTTTGCGGCAGAAAGGGCCCTTGTTCGATACAATCCCGACAGGGTTCGAATTTCACAAATAAAAGCCTCTATCAACCATGCCGGCTACCAGACGAAGAAAATCGAAGCCGGGGTAAACAAAGCGGAGGAGCGGAAAGGAACTGAAATCCGGAAATTACTGCAAAAACTCATAGTATCAGCAGCTTTCACCACCCCTCTCCTCTACCTCGCAATGGGTCATATGCTTGGGCTCCCGCTGCCTCAATTAGCGAATCCAAAAACCAATCTGCCGGCTTTCGCGCTTTCCCAACTCCTTCTTACAATACCTGTCCTAATAGCGGGAAGAAGCTTTTATTCGGTGGGATTCAAAACTCTCTTCAGGATGCATCCCAACATGGATTCACTGGTAGCCATCGGAACCAGTGCGGCATTTCTCCATGGTATATACTCTATTATCAGAATAGCCGGTGGCGAAACCACATATGCGGAAAATCTCTACTTCGAAACTGCCAGCGTGATAATTACCCTGATACTCCTAGGCAAATACCTCGAGGCAACCTCAAAGGGAAAGACCTCTCAGGCAATGAAGAAACTCATCGGCCTACAGCCGAAAACCGCGGTGGTACTGGAAGACGGTTCCGAAATCATCATTCCCGTTGAAGAAGTAGAACCAAACGATGTGATTTTGGTGAAGCCAGGCGCCAAAATACCCGTCGACGGCACGGTTATTAGCGGAAATACCAGTGTGGATCAATCAATGATTAGTGGGGAAAGTCTTCCTGTAAACAAGGGTGTCGGAGATTCGGTTATTGGCGCGAGCATCAACAAAAATGGGACAGTGCAAATCCGTGCAGCCAGAGTTGGTAAGGACACCGTGCTTTCCCAGATTATCAAGCTGATTGAGGATGCCCAAGGCTCAAAGGCTCCCATCTCCAGAATAGCCGATGTCATCTCGGCTTACTTCGTCCCGATTGTAATCGGGATAGCCATATTATCAGGGACTGTATGGTTTCTCACTGGCAAGTCTCCGGAATTTTCCCTCACTGTATTTATTTCCGTGCTGGTAATCGCATGCCCCTGTGCCCTGGGCCTGGCAACTCCAACCGCGATAATGGTTGGAACAGGCAGGGGAGCAGAATTGGGCGTTCTGATAAAGGGAGGACGTCCGCTTGAAACCGCTCACAAAATAAGCACAGTAGTTCTGGATAAAACCGGCACCATAACCGAGGGTCGTCCGAAGCTTACCGATATATACAGCACGAGCAGCATGAGCGAAGAAGAAATACTGGCCTTATGCGCCTCCGGAGAAAAACACTCGGAACACCCCCTGGGCAGTGCAATAGTGCAGGCTGCCGAAGAAAGAAATGTAAAACTGAAAGCGATTCAAGATTTTCAAGCAATCCCGGGAAAGGGCGTAAGATACAAGATTGGAGGGAGGGAAATCCACTTCGGAAACAAGGCATTACTTGATGCAGTGGGAATAAAACTTAGCGGGAGGGAACAATCCGAACAACTCGCGGAGGACGGAAAAACCCCAATGTATGCGGTTGTAGACCACAAAGTGGCAGGAATCATCGCCGTTGCCGACACCGTAAAGGAGACAAGCGCGGAGGCAATCGCCGAACTCGGTGAAATGGGAATCAAAATAGCGATGATAACAGGTGATAATCGCAGAACCGCGACTGCAATTGCGCGTCAGGTGAGCATCGGCACGGTGCTCTCGGAAATACTACCCCAGGATAAAGCCCTCGAAGTAAAAAAAATCCAGAAAGATAAGTCCACGGTTGCGATGGTTGGCGATGGAATCAATGATGCCCCCGCGCTCGCTGCATCCGACGTGGGAATAGCAATAGGAACAGGGACAGAGGTGGCCATAGAATCAGCCGATATAGTGCTGATGAATAACAGTTTGCTGGATGTGGTTACAGCAATCAAGCTCAGCCGCGCCACCATGCGGAATATCAAGCAAAATCTTTTCTGGGCCTTCGCATACAACACACTGGGGATTCCAATAGCAGGAGGTGTGGTATTTGCTTTTGGAGGGCCACTCCTAAGCCCAATGATAGCTGCTGCCGCAATGGCGTTCAGCTCTGTTTCAGTAGTTCTAAATGCCCTAAGACTCAGAAACTTCAAGGTAGGTATGAGATTTCCACGATCCCAACTTGGTTAGGCCGTTCGCGAAATACCTGGGAACGCCCTATTCAAGACAGCGGCGTCTCCGGCAGCCGGACGCCTCTAAAAACCTGCGAGTTTTGAGGATATGTGATTCCACTGCCAGGAGGGTCATAGGATGCCGCAATTAGGATTTTTCGATTCTTGGCAGATTTCCGAATCACTGAAGGATTCTGCCATCAGAACCCGAAGCAATCCAATCCCGTGCTTGCCTTCCTGCCTTAATAAAATATGGAGTTCCCGCACTCACTGTCCGCGGGCATTTTAAGATGACGCTGCGTCACTTCTCCCTGCGTGACTTTCACACATTTCGAACCATTCACCAATTTTTCCTGGCACAGGCTAAACCCGGCTCAATCTGTGTGGATTTAACTTGTCTGACGTAGATTATAACGAACTAGCCCTTAACCGATCCTGCCATCAGACCCCGCACAAAGAATCTCTGCAGCAGGAAGAAAACTGATAGGGGAAGTATCATACTCAGGAAGGCTCCGGAAGTGAGCAGATGCCAATCCTGTCCCTTCTCTCCAACCAATCCTGCAAGCGCGCTAGTGACAACGCGGTTTTGATCTCCCAGGAAGACCAGAGCAACAAGATAATCATTCCAAACCCAGAGAAACTGGAAAATCGCAAAACTCGCCAAGGCCGGAACCGACAGCGGAAGCACCAGGCGCACAAAAATGCTGTATGGCGTGGCGCCATCCAGATGGGCAGATTCGAAAATATCACGCGGAATCGTGCTGATGTAATTGTACAGCAAATACACCGCCAACGGCAGACCAAATCCCGTATGAGCCAGCCACATGCTGAGGAATGTTCTATTGAGATTCCATCGAGTATAGTCCCGCAGTATTGGTATCAGTGCTATCTGCAGGGGAACTACCAATAAGGCCACCACCATGATGAAAAGTGGTCTGCGCCCGGGAAATTCCATCCATGCAAAGGCGTAGGCGGCAAACGCCGCAATCAATATAGGTATGAGCGTGGCTGGAATACTCACCGCAAGAGAATTCAATACTGCATCGGCAAAATTATTGGCCTGACGTGTAATGATATTGCCTTGAGCATTCTCATGGATCACCTCGCCGGATGAAAGCACATCAAGATAATTTTGAAATGTCAGGTTCGCACCGAAACCAACCCATTTCTTCTCATAAATTTCGATTGTTCGAGTGCGCTTATTGCCGGGCCAGCGAAGAGTGCGTCCATCGGAAAGCTCTACACCCGCCCTCCACTCATCGAATGAAGCACTGTAGCCTTCGATGGCAATCGGTTCATCAGGATTCGTTTCCGCAGGCAGCTCGAATTCTCCTATTTTTACCAAACCCTTATGAGGCAGAATAGTCCACCATCCTGAGCTGTAAATATCCCGAGAGTCTCTGAAAGAAGTTACCAAGATGCCCAACGTAGGAATTATCCATACAAGAACTATCACCAGCAGAACGAGGCCGGTTGTCCAGCGTGCCAATGCTCCCCTTTTACTCATCAAAGGACCCTCCTGGCCTTGAACTGACGGAGGTTATAAATCAACACCGGGACAATCACCACCAGCAAGACGATTGCAATTGCCGAGGCCTGTCCGGAATTGCCATGGGTGAACCGCCTGATATAGAATTCATTGGCGATAACATTAGTTCCGTAATTGCCGCCTGTCATCACCCTGACAATATCAAATAGCTTAAGACTGAATATCAAAATTGTAGTGGCCACGGTAACGATGGTGGGCATAATTGTGGGAATTGTAATATTGAAGAATATCTGGAAGGCATTCGCACCATCAACCCTGGCCGCCTCGTTGAGAGATGCTGGTATGGCCTTTATAGCCGAGGATATAATCACCATAGAATAACCCGTTTGCAGCCAAACCATAATGAATATCAAAAAGAAGTTATTCCAAAACGGCACCAGAAGCCACGGCCGGGCCTGGCCTCCCAACGCGGTAACTATTGCATTCAACAAGCCTATATCCGCAATGTTGACGCCCTCCCCCTTGTAGGCATATATAAACTTCCAAATCACCCCGGCCCCTACGAATGAAATGGCCATCGGCATAAAGATTAGCGATTTAATCAATCGCTCCGCCCTGCTTTTGTCCACAAGAACCGCGATGATAATTCCCAACGCCACACAGAAAAGAGTTCCAAAAACCATCCAGAGCAGGTTGTTTCTGAAGCTCTGGAGCATTATTGGATTGGTGAACGCAAATATATAGTTATCAAAAGATACAAAATTACTGCCTGTCGCATCCATGAAGCTCAGGCGGAGAGACCTCAAAGTGGGCAGTACCAGCGCCCAAAGAAGAATAAGAACCGCAGGACCGGCAAATACGATGGCCACGGACACGGAACGAATCCTGCGCGGCACGGTCTGCGCAATGCGGTTCAGCGTGTGGTACAGGAGGGCTACAGATCCCACCCCCCAAATCACGGCCGAAAGGGTCATCAAAACTCTAAGTTCTTGTATGACCCTCAGCAGCATGAAGCCGCCCACCAGAAACAAGGGAGTCAAAATCACCAGAGCCGAAAGGCTTAATCCTCGCTTAGTTGAATCAGTCATCAAATCTGTTCTCCGACACCCCTGTCTCCCAGGCTGCCAAGCCCGAGGAAGTCCGGGCTTAGCGCTCTCAATTCAGAATTACTGAGGCCAAGAATCATCAATTGCCGTAAGAGCCTCGTCCAGTCCTTTCGAGTCCGATACATAGGCAGTCATTTCCGTCCAGAAAGAGCCCGCTCCAACAGCACCCGGCATTAGATCGGATCCGTCGAAACGAACACTCGTGGCATTCTGGATCACCTCGGCCACCTTTCGATCCACCGCACTGGTGTACCAATCAAGACTGGAATCCTTATGAGGCGAAATAACTCCTCCTAACCTCACCCAGCCCTCAATAGAGGCGCCCGTGGCAAAGAACTGCATTACTTCTCGAACCTCCGGTCGATCGTTGAACATAGCAAAGATATCGCCTCCTACAAGAACAGGTCTGCCCAGGGAGGGATCGACGCTCGGGAGATAGAAGAAATCGTAATCTTCGCCAGCTACAAGGTTCTCAGGAAAGAAGCCTACAATAAAACTGCCCTGCTTATGCAGCCATGCCTTTGGCGGATCCTCAAACATTACCATGGGCGCATCACCGAAGAAAGTGGTGGCTATGCTCTGTCTGCCCCCATAAACCATGCCGTCAGCAAGCCAGATATTGGCCATTATATCTATCGCCTCGCGCACTTCCGGGGAATCGAATTTCAATTCACCCCTAGTCCACCTGTCATAGTTCTCCAGACTCGTCGTTCTGAGCATCAACTCTTCTATCCAGTCCGTGGCCGCCCAACCGGTCGCAGCACCGGATTCGATGCCGATTGCCCAGGGAGTATCGCCGTCGGCTACTATTTCATCCTGCAGGGCAACCAATTCTTCCCAAGTCTGCGGTACACTGTAGCCTGCCGCGTCAAACTCTTTTTTGTTATACCACACCAGGGATTTGGCGTTAACACGGCCCCATATCCCCGCCATTATATCACCCTCAGGAGCACTCATTGTAGCCATATCCAGCCAGCTTTGAATATAATTCGCCCTGACGGCACCCATATCGAGCACCTCGTTCAAGTCGATCACATAGCCATCCCGCGCGAAGTTTGCAAGCAAACCAGGCTGTGGAAAGTCAACAATGTCCGGCGGGTTTCCACCCTCGATGCTAATCGCAATGGATGCCTCGAATTCCTTAGATCCTTCGTACTGAATATCTATCCCCGTCTCCTCTTCAAAGGCTCTAATCGATTCCTCAAAATTCACAGCATCAATATCGGTGAAGGGTCCTGATATGGTAACGACTTTTCCCTCTTCCTCAGGCTCCCTGCAGGCAGCAAGCCCCAAGAGAATTCCCAGCGCTAAAGCCATCAGCAAGATTTTCTTCATAAAACTCTCCTTTTTTATAAGAAACTTCACCCCCCCAACGGAGAGGCAATGATATTCTACAACCTCTTCATGCACTCCCGGCTAAACCTCAGGCTCGACTTAGAAACCTGCCCCGCTATTCCGGCATCCAACCTGGCAGGGGATGCGGCAGTAATCGCACAACTTCCACCCCTGCTAGAACTCTTATCCCGCATCGTTCCCCTTGGATCGCCTATATCCATACCCATTGCATCCGAGAATTGCGACTTTATAAACTATTTCCGGAATGTTGTCAACCAGCATCGCGCTTTGATGTTGGTATTTTATTCATTTTTCTCCTCCGCAGCGTATGCGGCACCCTTGACTGACGTATACAAGGGGGTCCAATGTATCCTTAAGTCACCTTCAAGGGATGCGGGGAGGGCGCCGTCCACCGTGACGTTTTATGCCGGCGAACCGCATGGATACAGCACAGGCCAGCAACGCGAGGTAGCAAGACTAAATATGATTCCAATTTTGAACACATCGTTGGAGTAAGAATTGTCCTTTCTTCTGGAAACCAGAGTATTTAATCCGCGGCTTCACGCCTTAGAAGAATCACTTTATCACAGCGCAAACGGCTATATCGGTGTGAGAGCCAGCTTTGAAGAAGGCTACGCTGAGAAGGGTAGCGGCGTGCCCGGCACATATCTTAGCACATTCCATGACACCTATCCAGTATTCCAACCCGAGAAACTCCACGGATTCCCCGAAACAGGGGAAAGGATGCTCAACATCACCGATGCGCAGAGTGTGCATGTTCGTGTAGATGGACAGCGGTTTCAGCTCACCGATGCGAGCACTGAGCACTACAGACGTTTTCTGGATATGCGCGAGGGTCTTTCAGGTCGTGAGCTTATTTGGAAAACCAAGCTCGGTAAAGAGTTGGAAGTGCAATCTCGACGCCTTGCCTCGCTTTCTCGTCCGGAGGTTTTCGCCCTTCAATACCAACTAAAAACGCAGCAGGCAATAGAAGTGGAAATAAAATCGGGAATCCTGGGCAGCACGAGCAGGCTTCTCAATTCCAGCGATCCAAGGATCCCCTCGGACTCTCTCAATGCTCTCGAGATTGTCAGTTCCAGGGTGGAAGACGATATCATCACAATCAGTTGCAGGGCTAAAACCACGGGGAATTCACTCATGATCAGAGTGGAGCAGAATCTTAAAATAGGCGGTATATCTATTCCGCCTGGTAGTTTTGAAAATAACAAGGAGAAAATCTACTTAAAATGGAAGTTCAAGGTTGATCGTGGCACCCCGGCTGTTTTGGAGAAAGTATCCTTTTTTTCCGACTCGATACATCATTCCAACCGCGAAGAAAAACTGCAATTGCTGTCAAAAAAATTTGCCGATAACGATTTTGAAGCGCTTCGAATCGAGCAAAAAGCCCATCTCTCGAGATTCTGGGAGAGCGCGGATATACAAATCGAAGGTGATGAGATAAGCCAGCGCGGGCTTCGCTTCAACATATTCAACCTCTGCCAATGCGCTCCCCGTACAGCAAATGCCAGCATACCGGCCAAGGGGCTGAGCGGCGAAGGCTATGAGGGTCACTATTTTTGGGATGCCGAGATTTACATGCTGCCCTTCTTTGTCTACACCCAGCCCCTGCTGGCAAAGAATCTCCTGCTGTTTCGTTATTCCACCTTAAACCATGCTCGCAGACATGCCAGAAAGATGGGGCACTCAAAGGGGGCTGCATATCCATGGCGCACTATAACGGGCCGGGAATGCTCTAGTCATTATCCCACAGGCGGCGCCCAATACCACATCAACGCCGATATCGCGTATGCCATTTGGCGTTACTGGGAGGCCAGAGACGACATATCTTTCATCGTCAGCTATGGGGCCGAGCTGCTGTTCGAAACAGCGCGGATTTGGTTAGAAATCGGAAATTTCGCAAAGGATGGCTTCCATATCAATACTGTTACGGGTCCTGATGAGTACACCTGTCTGATAAACGATAACTATTACACCAATATAATGGCCAAAAAAAATTTGGAAACAGCCGTCAAAGCCTACATGCTGCTGGAAACATCTCATAAATCAGTGCTTCAAAAGCTCAAAAACAGCATCAGGCTTGAAGAAGGAGAGGTTTCCATCTGGCAGCAGGCAGCAAAATCAATGGTACTTCCCTATGACAAAACCTTGGACATCAACCCCCAGGATGAGTCATTCCTTCGAAAGCCGAAATGGAATCTGGGCAATAAGGCCCGAGGCCGCCCTCTTCTGCTGGATTATCATCCGCTAACCCTCTCGAGATTTCAAATTTGTAAGCAGGCGGATGCAGTGTTGGCTTACGTGCTCTTGGGTAAAAATGAGTGTGACAGCACAATCCGCAGCAGCTTCGAGTATTACGAGAAAATTACCACTCATGATTCCTCGCTTTCCGGCACTGCATTTTCCATCCTCGCCAGCAGGCTCGGTGATTCGGAAAAGGCTTACAGATATTTTCGAGAACTCGTGGTGCTGGATTTGAAAAACACTCACGGAAACACAGAGGATGGAATTCATGCTGCCAATATGGGGGGTAGCTGGCTGGCCGCCGTATGGGGGTTTGGCGGTTTTTTACCCAAGGGACCTCTTCCCTCATTCTCTCCCCGTCTTCCGGACAGGTGGAAATCCATTATATTCAGCATCTTATACCGAGACTCCCTCATCAAGGTTAAGGCCGGCCGCAGCACAGTAAGCTTGAGTCTCCTCCGAGGCGAGCCCTGCAGCGTGGAGCTCTACGGCGAGCCCCTGCTGCTGGAAAACGAGCTGGAGTGCCCGGTGCCGCCAGAGGCAAAACCCCAGTGATCGGCGGACTTATTTTCGACCTCGACGGAGTTGTGGTGGATACCTCCGAATTCCATTACCAAGCTTGGAAACGTCTTGCCGCGGAGCTGGATATCGCGTTCACAAGAAGGGATAACGAGGCCCTCAAGGGCGTATCCAGATTAGAGAGCCTGGACAAAATCCTCTCCCTGGCAGGCCCGCACAACCGCCGCGCCAAGGCAGTCGCTGGATTTCGCAGGATAGAATTAGCCGAGAGAAAAAACTCCTGGTATCTGGAGTTCGTGCGCAGGCTCGAGCCTAAGGACATACTGCCCGGAGTAGCAGCATTCTTGGCCGAATGCCGGCAATTCGGAATCAAAGCAGCGATAGCCAGCAGCAGCAAAAACGCTAGGGCAGTAATCGATTCTCTTGCGGTTACCCAGCTCTTTGACTGCATCGTTGACGGCCTGGACATTGCCAAGGCCAAGCCCAATCCCCAGATATTCCTGAGCGCCGCGGAAGGATTAAAAGAAAAACCAAGCTCTTGCATTGTTATAGAAGATGCCCTTGCAGGCGTGGAAGCTGCTAAATCAGCCGGGATGCGCTGCATTGGCATTGCCCCAGAGCCCGCCCTGCTGCCCGCGGATATGGTTATCCCAAATTTTTCAAACTTCGGTATCGAAGACCTACTTAGCTTCGACAGGGCTAACCCCGGAATCTAGCATTAGCCCCCCCGCCGCGGGATTCAATCTTTTTCTTGTAGTGCCTAATCATGGCGGCCTCAAATTCACCGTTACTTGCGTACTTACGACCGAGCACCCTGGGCCAGAGCGCAGTATCTTCCATGCACAGGTAGAAAAAAACATCCCTATGCCAGCTTAGAAATGCCTTATATGCGAAGCGAAACAACTCTTCCTTGATGCTAAGGGGATAGGAGTACTTCTTCGCTGCCTCCGCAAGCGGCATCTGCAGCACCTTGCTTCGCATCTTCCTTCCGCGAATTTCTCGAATCGCTCCCTTTGTGAAGGTGAGCGTCCCCAATGAAATCAGGGCGACATCCTGAGCTGTGAACTGCTCCTGAATCCGGGCAATGAGCGCCCCATACTCCGCCTGCCATCGATCGTAATGGAACATCGGATGTATATGAAAACCGATCAGGCCTCCTCTTTCGGACACCGCTGCGGCTGCCGCCAGCCGGCGCGATACGGAGGCAGTAAAATGCTCCTCGTTTTTCACAACCGTGTCTGTATTTAGAGACCAAGTGCTTATTACATTCGCGGGTATTGGCCGGGAAATCATATGCTTCACATTGTCCGATTTCGTTTTTAACTCCAAAATCACATTGGAATGGCGCTCGGCGAAATCCAATAAGGCATCCAGTATCCCCCACTTATTGCCCCATATTAGAGAATCAGAAGCCTGACCAGTACCAATGTGATAGGTTCGATGAGGGCTTAGCTCAAGTGATTTCAGCTCTCGAACGAAATTCCTGTTAATTCCCACAGCTCCCGGGCTGTAGAAGGAGCGGATAGAGCAGTAGGCACAATCAAATCCACAACCCTCGGCAGCATCCAGGGTTAGAAGATTGCAGCATCGCGTATTCTCCGACGCCGCGGGGCAGTGTCCAAAGCCCAGCGTCTCCCTGTCAATTCTGACTGGGTTTTTTCTGCCGCCCCGGGAAGGCTCCGAGGTTCCGGAAAAGCCATCGTAAGTTTTTGGAATTCTCTTCAGCTCCCTCCAGGCCCAAGTCACCGCGCCGAATGCCGCCCTTTTCGATTTCTCTTTGAAAAACTCATGGATGCCAAGCTCACCCCACATTGCAAAATCCAGGGCTATGTTGATGATTTGCCTGAGCTCCTGGTAAGTAAACCTGTATCTGGACGCCGCCGCCCTGATAGCCGCCTGATCCTGTACGCTTAGGTTGGCAAAACCGCTCTGCCTGATTACGGCCTCTAGCCTCCCCGTATGGGGAATTCCGATTTCCCTGGTTAGCAATACATGTCCCACAGGTTCATTCGCCGGATACCAATCCGGGGTCCGCCCCGGATCAGGTTAGCCGGTACCTAAACCCAGCCGTGTTAGCTCTCAAAGCCTGAGTACTATCAAGATGGAGACCACCAAGGCCAAAACCGCATAAAACTCCGGAAACACCGCCAGGATAAGGGTATTGCCAAAGGTATCGTGCCCGCTGCCCATTGCGGAAATCCCCGCCGCGCAGACCCTGCCCTGCTGCACTGCGGAGATCAGGCCCGCAAGCCCCACGGCTATGCCGGCACCCAGAGTCATGGCTCCTTGGAATAGGCTCATATCGGGGCTTATCACAAGCTCGGAGAAGAGTAAGAAACACACGAAGCCGTAAAGCCCCTGGGTTGCCGGAAGGGCTGAGAGCAAAAGGGATGAACCGAATACTTCGGGCTTCTTCTTTATCGCCCCTATAGCGCTGCTGCCGCCAATTGCCAGCCCCATTGCCGAGCCTATTCCCGAGAGTCCCACCATTAGGCCGATGCCTACACCAGCGAAAATTACTGAGATATTCACGCAAATCCTCCTCCGTAAGGCGCGTATTTTGTTCCCCCTCCGCGAAATCCTACCGCCTTATAAAACTCGACAAAGGTAAGACGAAGAGGATGAATGAAGGCTCCAAGAGCCGCTAGCGCAAAATTGGCAGAATGCCCTGCCAGCAGGACAATCAATACGGGAATCCAGGAAAAGAAGCCTGGATCGCTTCCGCGTATCATCATGGCGATTAGATTGACAGCTCCGCCTAGAAGGCCGCTTGCCAGCGACAACGCAAAGAGTCTGATATAGGAAAGAGCATCCTTTAGTAATTCGGTTATGATGCCGTACAATTCCCAAAGCCCCAGAATCGGGCGCAGCCAAACTCGCTTCTGCGTGCTGCTAAACAGCAGGATGAGAATGATTCCGGCCAGGGATAGGCCCCATCCGATCTGATTTGGCATTCCCAGCCCCGCTGCCCAACTGCCAATCCGAAGGGGGCCAATAGCAAATGATGCCCCCAGGGCCCCCAAAACCCATATAACAATTCCCATTAGCAGCAAGAATGTGCCCAGCGGCTGGAAGGAGGCAATCAATCCGTCCTGACGCCATTTATTGGCAATTTGCATGATAAACCCGATTAGCATCTGAGTCATCCCCAGGAAGATGGAGAAATACATCGCATCGTTCATATCTCTAAAAAGAAGGAAAGAGGCGATTCCATCCGGTAAATTGGGGATGCCGTCGATTTGCGCCCCGAAGAAGGTATTGAGAAAGAGGCCGCCGAGCACAGTGCAGAATCCGAGCATAGCGGCGAGGGCAGCAATTGATTTAAATGCCTGGCGTTTTGCAAGGGCTAGAACCGCTAACGCGGAAATGGTAAGCACAATTCCGTACCCCAAATCCGCCAGGCAGAAGCCGAAGAAGAAGGCGAAAAAGGGGGCCAGGAAGGGAGTTGTGTCTATTTCCGTGTATCGAGGAATCTCAAAAATTTTTGTTATCGGCTCGAACAGGCGAATTGGAGCGCTGTTTCTCAGTTTTATCGGGGCCTCATACCCCCTGGGATTATCATATATGGGGAGGATGTTTCTGGCCTCAAAAAAGGAATCCAGCTTGGGAAGAAGAGACACCGGAACAAATCCAATCAGACATTGAATGCAGTCATCGGCATGACTCTCGAGTGATTTGGCGGCAATTAATCGCTCAAGCCGGAGTTCACAGTCCCGCAGCTCGGTTTCAACCGCATTTCTGCCCCGCGATAGGGCTCTGAGTTTGGATTCCGATTCCAAAATCTCATCTTCGCTTGTTTTCAGGCGAAGGCATAGGCCCGCACTGCCCATATCGCCCAAACGCTCTTCCGGGTAAAACGGAATTTGTACGGCCTCAGGGGGTTTTGCACGGCGAATTTCAACAAGGTAAAATCGAGCCCTATCTTCGCTGATAATCTCGAAGTGACGGCCTGCATGATTTGCCGTCTGAAAGATCTTCCGTGCAACTATGTGGAAGCTGATGTATATTCCCTGTCTCTCCAAATTTGATATTGCTGCGGGATCGAAGGCGCCCCAGGGAGCAAGAGCGGCCCCTGCTTTTTTCATCTGCTCTATATCGTTCCTACAGTGCTGAATATACGACATGATCTGGAGTGCCTGTTTCTGAATTTCGTCGGCGCTGAGCATCTTTTGGGCCTCGTCCGGTCCGGTAGAATCGTCAAAATATGGGGCAAGAGCCGCAAGGGTCTTTTTCAGCAGGCTTATGCGGCCTAAAAGAGCTGCTATATCGGAGTGCCCGGAGACGGATTTGGTTTGAAGGTGTACAAGCCCCAGTTTCTGGAGCTCAGCAAGATACTTATCCGCATCGCCGGAAGTTAGCAGCATGTGAACCTTTTTCATCTTTTCAATCATCTGACTACCTGCGGGCCCCTCTGGACTTGGTGATTTTTTGGGCCGCCTTGTCCAGATTCTCCACGTCCTCAAGATATCTTTTTATCTTGAGTATCGCGTTGGAAAACTGGGGAATTTGCACCTTTTCGTAGAGATTAACCTTCTGCGTTGTTTTTCTTCTTGCAAGCTCAAGGCGCCTTACGCGAAGCTTAGCTACATCAATTTCAGCCGTAATCCGGATTAGCTGCCTTGCCGTTCTCCAGCCCCAAAGCAGCCAGGCGGGGTTTTGAACCAATGAGCCTGCAGCCTCGGCAAAATTGATCTTCCCCAAACTGGGTATAGTGATTCCGGCGATGTTTTCGCTGCCGTATTCCGCGCCTGCGGCGCGAAGCGAGCCTGCTGGGTATTCGGAGAAAAGCTGCTCCGATTCTCCGATATTTCTTCTAAGCTCCGCCAGCTCATTTTGCTGCTTATCCATCCTGTTTTTTTCCTTCTTGATATTGATGCGGAGGTAGGTTTCCTTGCTTTTCAGCGTCGGGAGGGCCGCCTGCCGGATGTTTAGCTGCCTTTGGAGAGCCTGTATCGATATTTTGTTGTACTGAAATTTCAGCTCCATGACCTAGCTCCCGTTATTCCCCGGGCCGTGCCAGTATTTATCCGAAATAGCCTTCTTTATTCCAAGCTCGTCCAGCGAGAAATACTTTTCGAATAGACGCCAGCCTACCTCCAGCATAGCTTGAATGTCGAGATTTACATCAATAGCAAGCAGGCTTTCTGAGTAATCCCGGGCAAAATCAATGCAGCGCCGATCGTACTCGCTAAGATCGAAGCCATTATCACGCTTTGTCCTGGCCTCGGCCGCATCGGCGTAAAGCTGGATTGCGGTGTTCATAACCTGGCCATGATCCTCGCGGGTCTTCGTTCCTATAACAAGCTGTTTCAGGCGGGACAGGGAGCGAAAGGGGTCGACTATAACCTTCCCGATGTCCGTATCGGTTCTCAAGAAAAGCTGGCCTTCAGTGATGTATCCCGTATTGTCCGGAATGGCATGGGTGATATCACCCCCCGAGAGCGTGGTTACTGCTATGATTGTGATGGAGCCGCCTTGAGGAAATTGGACAGCCTTCTCGTAGAGCTTCGCCAAATCGGAATACAGGGAGCCCGGCATTGAGTCCTTTGATGGTATTTGATCCATCTTGTTGGAGACTATGGCAAGGGCATCCGCATAGAGAGTCATATCCGTAAGTAGCACCAGAACTTTCTCGTTCTTTTCCACGGCGAAATACTCGGCGGCGCTTAGGGACATATCGGGGACAAGCAGACGCTCAACCGGAGGATTTTCGGTGGTATTGATGAAACTGATTATTTTGTTCAGCGCGCCGGCATTTTCGAAAAGTGCTTTGAAATATAGATAATCGTCGTTCGAAAGACCCATTCCACCAAGTATTATCTTGTCTGTTTGGGCCTTCAGCGCCACAGTGGCCATAACCTCGTTGTATGGCTGGTCGGGATCCGCGAAGAACGGTATTTTCTGACCGCTTACTATCGTGTTGTTCAGATCAATTCCGGCGATACCGGTGGCAATCAGCTCACTAGGCTGCTCACGGTAAACGGGATTAACCGACGGGCCGCCAATCTGCCTTTCCTCGCCTTCCACCTCCGGCCCGCCGTCGATTGGCCGCCCATAGGCATCGAAGAACCTGCCTGCCAGGTGCTCTGATACTTTCAGTACCGGCGGATGTCCCAGGAAAATCACCTCGGCATCGGTGGAGATTCCCTCTGTGCCCACATACACCTGGAGAGTTACCTGGTTCTTATTGATTTTAACCACCTGAGCAAGGCGATTGTCCACCCAGGCCATTTCCTCGTTTCCTACGCCGCTTGCTTCCAGGCTCACCGTTGCCTTGGTTATTTTCTCAACCCTGGTGTGTACTCTTTGAAAGGCGCTGCTGTTCATTAGGGCCTGCCCTCCTCGCCCAGGACGGCCTTGAACTGGCTTTCGAACTCCCTGAACTGAGCGGAGTTGAACTCGCAGAAATTCATCTGCTTGAGCGAATTGATGATCCTCTTAAAAAACGGAGCTACCTCCTCAAATGTCCGGAAGCTGAAATTCCTGTCACATATTTTCTTCACCGCCTCCACGCCGTATTCCTGTCTCTCCACCGAGGCAAATCTATCGATGGGATCAAAGGCATCCTGCTGCATTAGAACGGCGTCTATCAACTCGCTCTTCCAGAAATCGACATGGTATTCGATAGGAACCCCATCATCACCGAGAATGGAAATCTGATCCTGGGCCTCCTTGCCGCGCAGCATGCGGTTTTTTAGCGAGAGCACATCGCTAACCCACGCAGGGCCGGAGCGTTCGGAGAGAAACTGCCGTATTTCCGGGCTTTCCAGATACTTGGAATAGCTCTCATGGGGATCTATCGCCGGATACCGCTTCGAATCCGCGCGCTTTTGCGAAAGGGCATAGAAGCACTGGGCCACTTTCTTGGTGGATTCGGTTACAGGCTCCTTTAGATTGCCGCCGGCAGGAGACACCGTGCCGAGGAAGGTAACCGCTCCGCTTTCCCCATTGTGGAGATGCACCACCCCGGAGCGGGCATAGAAATTTGATATTATTGCCGGCAAATCCATGGGGAAGGCATCCGGCCCGGGAAGCTCTTCCAGGCGGTTGGATATCTCCCTGAGCGCCTGGGCCCAGCGCGATGTCGAATCAGCAAGGAGCAGCACACTGAGTCCCATTTGGCGGTAGTACTCTGCTATGGTTATGGCCGTATACACCGATGCCTCGCGGGCGGCAACCGGCATGTTCGAAGTGTTGCAGACAATAGTTGTCCGCTCAATAAGCTTGCGCCCGGTCCGTGAATCATCCAGCTTCGGGAACTCGGTGAAAATTTCCACAACCTCGTTGGCTCTTTCACCACAGGCAGCGACAACAATAATATCCGCCGAGGCGTTTTTGCTGATTGTGTGCTGGACAACCGTTTTCCCGCAGCCAAACGGGCCGGGGATAAAGCCTGTTCCCCCCTCGGCAAGGGGGTTGAAGGTGTCAATAATCCGATAGCCCGTCTCCATCAGCCGAAATGGGCGGAATTTCTCCCTGTAAGCCCTTATCGGGATTTTCACCGGCCATCGCTGAGTCATTGTCAGCTCCATCCTTTCGCCCGTCTCATTCCTTATCACCGCAATAATATCGTGGATTTTGTATGCTCCATTGGCAGCCACCGATTCAAGCGCCCACTCGCCCGATAGATCAAAGGGCGCCATTACCTTGTGATTCACCCAGTTCTCCCTAACCTCCCCCAGCCAAAACCCCGCGTATACCCTCTCTCCCACGGCCGCGAACGCGTCAAAGTCATATAGCGTCTCTTCATTGAGCGCCGGGGTATACTCGCCCCTTTTCAGAAAGAGTCCTTTCTTCTTGTTGAGATCGCTTTGCAGGCCATCGTAGTTCTTCGATAAGAGTCCCGGGCCAAGCTCCACCTCCAGCATCCCGCCCGAAAATTCTACAGGAAGACCCACCCTGATTCCCCAGGTGCTTTCGAAGCATTGGATATACGCGGTTTTCCCCGTCACTCTTATAACCTCGGACCTCAAATGCTCATCGCCATTTTGCACATAAGCAATCTCATTCTGGCTAATAGGCCCATCTACCTCCACAGTTATCAGATTCGCGGTTATGCCCGTAACTCTTCCCCGGGTCATAAGGAGGGCCCCCCGGCCGTCTCTATATCCTGACGGAGACTCTCCAGTAATTCGTCAAGCATCTGCCTGCCGCCTGAGGGGGTGATAGCAAGCCACCGCTCCACATCCGCAATTTGTATCGCAAATGAAAACACGGACTCGCGGGAGAAATGTCCATATCCAATCTTTTCGTCAAGCCATGCCCAGACTGCCCCGGTAATTGCCCGCTCAATGTCCAGGGCCTTGGAATCGGCAAATGTATCAAGGAGGGGCTCCATTACGCCTAGCTCACCGCCAATGCCGAAATCGGGCGCCTGACTCACGGCAATTGTGCTGGAGAAGTGATCGAAGGGAAGGATTTCATCCGCATATGCCCTTCCATCCTTTCGACAGGCTAGGGCCGCTGCCAAATTCTTCAGCCGCATCCTGAAAATCAGGTATTCCCGCGGGAATCCTCTAATCGAGGTCTCTTCCTCATTGTCAAGCGCAGTCATAACCCTCCAAAGCAGCTCATTTTCCTTCGGCATTGTGAATTGGCTTTGCCTCTCGAGCCTAATATCCCAAAGGAATCCGGAGAAGGGGTTGAAAAGCAAGTCCGGGTCTGCCAACCCAAGCTCCAATTCGTTCTCGGTGTAGAATGAAGGTGATTTCATTGCAAAGGGAGCACCATCAAGTTTCGAGTTGATATTTGAGACATCATTCAGCAAAAAGCACTTGTGCATATCCGCGTAATCCGCAGGGTGCAATTCTTCGCGGGCAAACTCCTCAAAAACGGGATAAGGATGCTCCTCGAACAGAGTGCCGGAGGTCAATTCGGGAAGACTGGAAACCAGATAATAATACCCTGTCAATTATTCGCTCCCGAACAGGATCGTCCTGGTTTTCTCCTTCATGAAGGAGCGGAAGAATTCCTCAAAATCCTTATCGGTAAATGAGAAGTTGTAAGTTCCATCCTTGGATTCAAACTTGAAACCGCTCCTAATCTTATCGGAAAAACTGATACTCAATCCTTGGTCAATATGACTCTTCAGCGCGGCCTGCAGATCAAGGAGAAAATCCCTTTCCAAAGCGCCGGAAAGCATCAGCGAAAGATTGGGAACCTCTCCGCTAGCCGCCCAGGTATCCATCGCCTTTAGAATAAGCTTGCTCAGCAGGGCCTCATCCCTCAGGGATCTGCCAACCTCCTCATGCAAAACACCGTTGACAAGAAAGGTAACAGCCCTCTGCTTCAAGGCGCTCTCCGTCTGTCTGGCAGCCGAAGTTAATTCCGCCTCTGCTTTGAACCTTAGGGCCTCTACCTCCCTGCGCCCCTTTTCAGCAATTGCCTCCGCCTCGGCCTCGGCCTTTCTGACTATTCCTTCCCCCCTTTCCCTGGCCTCGCGCAGAAGCGCCTCTGCCTCGGAACGAGCCTTCCCCACCCCATCCCTGTAGATTTGATCCGTAAGTTTCTGCAGTTTATCGCTCATGACTCCCCGATTGCCGCGTATCCGCTCAGTGATTGTAGCATCCATACCCAATCGATTAACAGGGCGCAAAAGGAGATTTCTCAGGCAAAATTGCGGAGCCGCGGCAGCAAGCAATCGTCAGAGGGCACAGCAGGAGGCAGCCACATTGGCCCACTGCCATACTGCCGCAGATTGGAATCCTTTGATTTTGGGTTCCTAAATGGTAAAGGTATATACAATGAGGATAGCTAGCGAAAGCGCCACTATGAAGAATCGCATCAAACTCATTAACAGCCTCGCAACATCAATAATATGTACTTTCGCTGTTTCCGCGACGCAATCAAGCATTCAAGGGCAGTATGCCACATTTCTGCCTGACTTCACATCCCCACCGGACAAATGTCAGTGAAGCTGCACCGTGTGGTCTTAGGACGATTAAGCAATGCAATTGAATCACATATAAGCTACAATTAAAAAAGATAATGATGGAATTTCAGCGGGCAAGCGGCATACTGCTTCATCCTTCGGCTCTGCCTGGCCCCCATGGCATAGGCGTCCTGGGAGCACAGGCAATCAACTTTCTCAATTGGCTCCAAAGCGCCGGGCAAAGCTATTGGCAGATCTGTCCGCTTGTTCCAACCGGCTATGGCAATTCGCCTTATCAGGGGCTCTGCGCATTCGCCGGTAATCCAAACCTGATAGACCTCGAAGAGCTAGTCACCCTCAAGCTATTGGAGCCCGAAGAACTAAACCAACTTAGAGAGCTGCCCGAGAATTATGTGAATTTCTCCCTGCTCATCCCGGAGAAGGAAAGACTTCTCAATCAAGCCTGGGGCAGATATTGCGCGGGAAGGGGGCCAGGGGAGTTAGGGGAGGAGTTGGAAGCTTTCAGGATTAGCCAATCCCAATGGTTGGAAGACTTCTGCATGTTCATGGCTCTCAAAGCCCGCAATGGCGGGCGTTCATGGGATAGATGGGAGGAAAAACTGAGACTGCGCGACAAGAAACTGCTTGATAGGCTGAAAACAGAAATGGCAAATGAGATTCAATACCATTTCTTCGTCCAGTTCTTTTTTTTCCACCAGTGGCGGAATATCAAAATGGAGGCCCAATCAAGGTCAATCAAGATTATTGGCGACCTGCCGATTTTTGTTGGCTTTGATTCCTCGGACTGCTGGGCAAATCCCCACCTTTTTCAGCTAGATGCCAATTACCTCCCTACCAGTGTAGCTGGTGTGCCGCCGGATTATTTCAGCCCGAGGGGGCAGCTCTGGGGAAACCCCCTCTACGATTGGCACAAAATGGCCGAAGACGGGTACTCCTGGTGGATATCCGTTCTCAAAAGCAAATTTGAGCAGTACGACGCGCTGAGAATTGATCATTTCCGCGGTTTTTGCGCATATTGGTCGGTGCCGTTTGGGGAGAATACCGCGATTAACGGGAAGTGGCTGCCTGCCTTTGGCAAAGAGCTCTTCTCGCTGGTCCGCGAGAAACTGGGAGAATTGCCGATAATTGCGGAGGATTTGGGGTTTATCACCGAAGATGTCGTGAGGCTTATCGAGACCTGCGGGTTTTCAAGGATGAAGGTGCTGCAATTTGCCTTTGATTCATCGGAGAAAAATGATTATCTCCCGCACAACTACGACAGGCACTCTGTAGTTTACACGGGAACGCATGATAACGATACCATTGCCGGTTGGTTCGAAACCGTGCCTGAATCCGATCGGAGCAGGGCAATCGACTATCTGAATCTCAGCAAGACGGCAAATGCCCGGGTGACAACTGAGGCCATGCTGCGGGCCGCGATGGCCTCAGTGGCCAACCTCGCGATTTTTCCGATGCAGGATGTATTGGGCGCAGGCAGTCAGGCACGGTTTAACACTCCTGGAACTCTCAATGATAACTGGATATGGCGTGCGCCCAAGGCATCCTTCACTGACGAAAAGGCCAGGCATCTAAGAAATCTGTGCAGAATCTACGAAAGGCTACACTAACCGTGAAACACAGGAAATGACATTGGCACAAATCACCAGCCCCTCGCTGCGCAATAAAACAATCTACTCAGTATATATACGCAATCATTCCAAATCCGGAGATTTTGAAGGGCTAATAGCAGATCTCGAACGTATTGCCAATCTGGGTGTAGACATAATATGGCTTCTACCCATCTATCCCATCGGAGTTGAGAAACGCAAAGGTGCGCTGGGGAGCCCCTATTCAATCAGAGACCATCGGACAATCAATCCGGAAATTGGAACCATGGATGATTTCTCAAATTTCATTGAGGCAGCTCATAGGCATAGCTTGGCGGTGATCATTGATATAGTCTTCAACCACACCTCTGCCGATTCCCTCATAAGGAGAGTACATCCCGATTGGTTTTGGAAAAATCCAAACAGCATGTATGGCAGCAGGATTGAAGAATGGAACGACGTAATTGAGCTTGACTACTCGGCTAAAGAGCTCTGGAGCTACCAAATCGAAACTCTAAAGGGATGGGTCATGAAGGGAGTCGACGGATTCCGCTGCGATGTAGCGCCGCTGGTTCCCCTGCCTTTCTGGTTCGATGCCCGTGATGCCTGCTCCCAAATCAATCCAGATACAATTTGGATTGCGGAAACCGTCGAAAGCTCATTCATACATACCATCCGACGCATGGGATTCAACTGCCATAGCGACTGCGAAGTCCTGGAAGCATTCGATCTGTCCTATGATTACGATGTGTATCCGGACTGGGTTCGTTTCATACACGGCGCAATAGACTTAAATCATTACATAGAGCGGCTCAGGCTTCAGGAAGCTACCCACAAGGAGTCGGATTTGAAACTGCGTTTTCTCGAGAATCACGATTGCAGCAGGGCGGCTAAGCTGCTTACTCCCGGCCTGCCCGAAGGACGAAAAATATCTTCGCCGCGGCCTCGATACGCAGCTCAGGCAGAGTCACATGCCGGACAAGACACTCTGGCTACCTGGACCGCTTTCAGCCTATTCCAAAAAGGCGCTGCACTAGTCTACGCGGGACAGGAGTACATGGCTAAGGACACACCCAGCTTGTTTAACCGGAATCCAATTGATTGGATGATGGGGGATAAGGCGGATTGCATCAAGCATCACAGCCTTTTGAAAAAACTGATTGAGCTCAAAAAATCAGGAATCATCCGGGACGGGTACTTCTGGTACCCCCCCGCCCCCGCGGGTTACATAGCGGCGGCCTATGAGCGGCGAGATCCTGACGCAGGGCTAGTTGGTCTGCGCATAGGAATTTTCAACGTGGAAGACAAATCTCCCTGCAGATTTGATATGGGCGCGAATTGGGCCGAGCTGCAGTTGGGTGCAGTATGCCGCAGTCCACTCGACAACTCGAAAACCGCTCTCAACGCCGGCATACTTACGATAAATGATCGGATAGTTATTCTGGACTGGGGTCTAATCGACTGAAATTTGCCGGGTTTCACCCCGCAATGTACTTATAAATTCTCGGCAGCCTAAATTTGATTCGACTGCAGCTTGATGCTTGTCGAGGGGGATCGCGGATCATTTGTCCAAAGAAATTCGGTTCACTCCGGCAATCCGGATATGCCGCGTCGTTGAAAGCAGCGATGGAGGGAGGAATGCCTCAGATGCGATATAGATTGACTGCAGGGCATAGCGGCGCGTCTGTGCGCAGAACTTGTTCCATAGGACCTCCTTCCCCGCAGCAAAGGGCAACGCACCGGTTAAAGCACGGGATGAAATACCCCTCCTAGTAAAGCTTGCCCTTGGCAGGCCAGCGACGCCTAATCCTGATTTTCTTCATGTGAATAAGGGTGGTGATCGCTTCTTCAGCATCCTCTAATTCCCAACCGCCAAGAACTCCAAAACCGAAGGTGGATTGGAGACCTGAACGAAGTATTTCCACGGAGCGGCGACCCACTAGAATCCGCGATATTTTCCCTTTACTGAAGCGAAAACGATTCCGTTTTACCGCCCGGATTATAAGCTTTTCTTCGTGAGGAACCGTGAGCGGTTGGCCGCCGCAAACATCGCAGCCGCTGCAGTCCTGGGAATCAATTCCCAACGCGGCCAGAAGCATCGTTCGACGGCAGATATGGTTCGAAGAAGCGTAATTTATCATTCCCTCCAGGCGGAGGCGGCTTACTGCCCGAAAGTCGATTGAAACCTCCTTAGAGCCCGTGAGGGGATGATTTGTCTTTTCTGCAGAACCCTGCCCCCGCACAGCCGAATTTTTTATCTCGACAAACTCATGTCCCTTTTCTTTTGTGAGATAGCTCCATCCTGCCGATTCCTTCGATTCGTTCGCGGTTTCCATGCCCCAGATAAGCCATGCGTTTGCGCCTTTGCCATCGCGGGATGCGCGGCCGGATTCCTGTAAATATGCCTCAGCAGAGGAAGGTGGGAAGAGGTGGATAACGGTGCGAACATTGGGTTTGTCCACACCCATTCCATAGGCACAGGTGGCACAAAGTATCCCATCTGTGCTGTTCAAAAACCAAGTTTCAAGGCGCTTTTTTTCCTCGCGAGTCAAACCCGCGTGATAGAAACGTATTTCCCGGCTGCGGAGCCGGTTCCGAAGTAGACGAGCGGTACTCATTGCAGAGGAACGGGTTGGGACAAAAACAATCAGGGGCCTAGGTTCACTGCGCACCAGACTTTCCAGGGCATGTTTGCGGCTAAGCGTTGGAATTACGCCGTATTTTATCGCAGCCCTATCGGGATTTGCCAGGACACTGTTCGGGTGCTCGCCATTGAATAGCAACTCTGTTATCCTACTGCGGATATGAGGCCCCGCGGTAGCTGTGAGAGTGAGTACCACTGGAGGGTTCCACTGTCTAACAAGCCTGCCTAATTCCGCACAGGCGGGCCTAAAGCTTTCTCCCCATTGGCTGACAGTATGAGTTTCATCAATAACGAAAAATTTAGGCTTAAGTTCTCCAAGACGTCTGGCGACCGATGAACTCTTCAATATTTCCGGATTGGCGATAACTATTGAAATCTGCCTGCTTTCAAGACTGGCCCACCCCGCCTCACGCTCCTTCTGACTTAGTCCTCCGCGGAGAGTTACAGAACCTACGCCAACATCGTCTAAGCGTCTTTTTTGATCGGTCATAAGCGAGAGTAATGGGAACACGGCAACGGTTAGTTCACCGGATAGAACGGCTGGAAGCATCCAGCACAGGCTTTTCCCGGCGCCAGTCGGGAGCACCGCAATCTGCCGAAGGCTTTCAAAATCCCCCTGCATGTTTTTCGCGGTTTGTCCCTTGCTGTGAGCCAGTAAGGCATCCAGTACATTGGCAATAATTAGACGCTGCCAGGGGAAAGGAATTGGCAAGCCGAAGATGCGTTGACAGACGCTGACAACAGGATCCTCGTATTCTGTCATATCACCGTTTACACGATTCTGAGACGCGGTACTTCAAAGTAGTGAAAGATTGCTGATTCGCCGGCGGTGATGTATGACATTTTGCACAGAGATTTTCAATCTGACGATTATGCATATATCTAAGAGAACAGTCAGAAATGAGATAAGAACGGGAGTAATTCGATTCTTTCCCCGATTGGAATCAACCTGATGCCTGCAACTGCAAAGCTGTCCCATATCAAAGGTCTCTCTGAGATGAAAGTAAGCATCTGAGTATGAATGATTTTGAGAGATGATCAGCATCACTGTTTTTTTTGGAGTTCCTGACTAAGCTGAAATGGATTTACGGGAAATCCTTGACACTGTTATTTGATGGGAAACTATAATACCAGTATATTTTTGGGTTAAACGCGAACATGGATAGGCCTTTTATCTTTTTTTTCTCTTCGTCGGCAGTTATAGGCGCGGGGATGTGCGTGTTTCTGCTTATTGCAAAACCCAAAGCAACCCCACTTGTAGAGATGGGTGTGATAAACCTCCATGATCATGATTTCAAAACCGATGGCTGTATTAGCCTACGTGGTGAATGGGCATTCTACGGGGACCATATCGTTAGCGAGGAAACCTCCGTCTCTATCACCGATCAGGCTCCCGACTTATACGTTTCTATCCCATCCTTCTGGAATAAGCTAAGCCGAATCGAGAAAAGGATTAAACCGCACGGCGCAGCTACTTACAGCCTTAAGATTCTCAAAAATTTTGAAGATGAAACTGATACGCTCGCGATCAGGAATCACAACATAACACAAAATGCAGACGTTTATATCAATGGCAGACATATTAGCGAAATTGGCAATGAAGACGCAAATCGCGAGAAATCTGCTCCAGGAAACAGGTTTGCTCTAATACCTGTTTCAACGAACAGTGATTCGATGACTATCGCAATTAGCATTACCAACTATCACAATGCCAATGGCGGGTTTAACCGCCCGATTTGCTTTGGTCCGTATGAAGATTTGTTAGCTGCTCGGGAGAAGCATCTCACTATCGATTCAATTTTTCTTGGAGGCCTGCTTATAATGGCCCTATACCAATTCTCGATGCTGGTACTCAGAAAAAGACATATTGCTCCGCTGTACCTGGGTCTGCTTGTCTTACTTTTCTTTCTCTTCGGAGGATTAAGAAACGAGATGCCCCTGTTAACCATATTCCCGAATTGGGGGGGCGAGATTATGCTTAAGACCATTTCCTCCGCACTTTTCTTGGTTGGTCCTCTCTTCACCCTATATTACTCCAGTCTTTATCCAGCCTTTTTTCATCCAAAACTCGAACTGCTCCTTTTCTCAGCGGTATTGATGGTGACACTGGTTATGCTTTTTGTTCCGATGGAAAACTATTCCCAATTTATGCTTCCACAAAAAATCATTTCGGCTGGTTTCATCGTCTATACGGTTTTCATGCTAGTATTGACTCTCTGCAAAACCAGGGATAGCTTGATTATGCTCCTACTTCTTGGTGTGGAAATGCTGATTTTCGGCGTTATTCTGGGTATTGCTGATAACAAAGTCCAAACTGTCTTTCAGTCCATCCCCGGCGCGTTTTTCGTGTTCAGTGTTTATCATACTATGCTCGAAGCAAAAATATGCTCCAGTGCCTTCGTCCAAGTCAATGAGCTATCCACGAAACAGCAGAGGCTTGAAAGACAAAATGTGGATTTTTTCACTCAAATATTCATAGACAAAAACACAGGTATGTACAACAAGGTGCTGCTGAACAATTTCTTGCGGTCTAAGTGGACTACTGATAGTTCAAAGAACGAACATTCCATATCGATGATTTTGGCGGATATTGATTGTTTCGGAGCCTACAGGGATAACTACGGATATGAACAGAGTGAAAACACCGTAGTACGATTGAGCCAACTTGTGGATAGAAGTGTAGCTGGTATGAAACATCATACTTTGGTTCGATATGGTGAGGATGCCTTCGCGGTGATACTGACGAAAAATATTGACGATTTCAGTCTATACCGTGAGGCTGAGAAACTCCGAATCCTGGTTAAATCAGAGAACATTGAACATGGATTTATCGAAAATTCCGGGATGCTGACTATTAGTATAGGCTGTGCCACTGTTACACCCTCTAAGGATAATAAACCGGAAGTACTTATTGATCTGGCCAATAGGGCGTTAAAAATCGCTAAGAGGAATGGCCGTAATCGCACTGAAATCATCACGGCACAGTGAAAACTGTCATGACCGGATTACCTACTGTCTGAGCGGATCCCTCGCGAATATGATGAGAAATTGTGAACAACAGCGGCTTCGGCGATGAAACCATCCGCGGAGGAATTACAGGTTTACTTCTCTCTTCTCATTCGAGAGGTAATCAATTCCTCAAGGCTGTCTGCCGCAGTTCTATCTATCTCCATGCCAACCTCAGCCATCAGGGCGGCACCAATAGATTCAGGCGGGATGCCCAATGCAAGTGCATGGTTTATCCTTCGGGACAACTCATTCTCCGAATCACTGGTCAACATACTGTCCAATCCTCCAATTTGCTGTCTCATCGTCAGAAATCCAGTGAGTGGCAGCAATTAGAGTTTGTAACCGGAAACATGTGCTGCTACCATCACTGACAACACACAGCACCTTACAGCATGTTTTTCATAATCCCCACGAAAAACAAAAAAGGGAGGTATTTTTCGAAAGCAACGCGGCCTGACAGGTTTTCATTCTTTGGATTCCGTCTTCTTGGGCCATCTCTTTTGAGCAGAGGACAAAGGATTGCAGTGAGTTCAGTTAGGTTTTTAGTAATTTCATGATTCTCTCAAGTGCTTCCTGAACATTTTCCACACTGTTGAATGCGCTAATCCTTATATGTCCTCGTCCCATCTTACCGAAGCCGCTCCCAGGGGTTATAACCACATCGGCACCCTCCAGTATTCTGCCAAAAGTCGTCCAGGAATCTTCATCAGTCTTAACCCAAACATAGGGACTATTTACTCCCCCCCAATGCTGGTATCCAAGTGAGCTCATTGCATCGAGAATAATTCGTGCATTGGCTAAGTAATAATCGATGTTCTCCTTGGTTTCTCTCCTTCCCTCAGGCGAGTATACCGCAGTCGCAGCCCTCTGCACCGGATATGATACCCCGTTGGATTTAGTTGAGTGCCTGCGATTCCACATGTCCTGAAGTTTGATACCGTCAATCACTATGCTGCCGGGTACCACTGTGTACGCACATCGAATTCCGGTGAAACCAGCCGTCTTCGAGAAGCTGCGAAATTCAACAGCACATTCCTCGGCACCTGGAATCTCGTATATGCTTCTGGGTATATCCGGATTGGTAATGAAGGCCTCGTATGCGGAATCATACATTATTATTGCGCCCTGAGCTCGCGCCCATTGAACCCAGTCGTCAAGCTGCTCTCTGTTTGCGGCAGTTCCCGTGGGATTATTTGGAAAGCAAAGATAAACCAAGTCGGCTGGATTATTTCTCATATCCCTGGGAGAGGGAACAAAGCCATTGTCCTCGCTGCCTTCAAGGTAAGTCAGACCCTGATAACGACCATCTTGCGCAAATCCCGTTCGGCCCGCCATTACGTTGGTATCTGTGTAGACCGGATACACAGGATCCGGGAGGGCAACCTTGGCGTTGAAGGCAAAGAGTTCCTGGAAATTGCCAATGTCGCATTTTGCGCCATCGGAAACAAATATATCCGATTCGTCAATGCAATAGCATCCCCGTTCGTGGTAATCAATCTGAGCAATTGCGGCCCGAAGAAAGGAATAACCCTGCTCAGGACCATAGCCTCTAAAAGTGTCTTCACTTGCCTGCTCATCCACGCCCTGGTGAAATGCCTTTATTATCGTTGGCGATAGGGGCTTTGTTACGTCGCCAATACCCAGTCTGATGAGTTTGCGCTTCGAGTTGTTCGCGAGATGCCTGTTCACACGGCGGTCGATTTCCACAAAGAGATAATTGGATTGAAGCTTGCCATAGTTTGGATTCAGGTGAATCATCTGGCCATATTACACAGCAACGCGTGTCCTAAGGAAGCTAGGAGTCTATTGAACTTCGATTCAGGATTCCCAGGATATTATAGCCCACCGGAAGAAATCTCCAGAAAAAAATCGGGAAACTCACTCAATTACATCATGTTTTACAAGTAAGTCTGACAGATTCCTAAGCAGTCGATGCCCGCAAGTTCGTCAGGAATGACCGGGTATTTCATCTGTCTCCGCACTGCCTTCGAGACGTTCTATGGCCTTGAGGCTGCGGGACATGAGTACGCCGGTTTGAGTGGTTACTTCCACCAAAAATTCGAGGAGTTTCTCCTGCTTCATCAATTCTTGATTCTGCTCTTCAAGGCTTTCTATGCGTTCTGCCTGTTCTTTGAGTGCTTCCAACACTGGATTGAAACTCGGTTCATTGCTGCGGTCGCCGAATACAAGGAATGTGCCAACTTGGCCGTTCGTATAAACTTTTCGAATCATCATTCGCATTATATCATGTTGATGGTATTAAGACAACCTATTTCGCTTTTTTGAAAAGGAAGCAGAATTATTCGGGTTTTCCTTGACCCTATTTCTTGGCCGTGAGTATTTTATCTCAGCAGAAGGATTGGGTACTCCATGAGGATGTTATGAGTAATGATGATACTCAGCAATATGAGAGAGAGAGTGTCACCGCGGATGAAGAGGTGTTTGAGAAGCAAGAGCATGAGGCTCTAGCTGAAGACAAGACAGAAGTCCAGGCCTTGGATGAATCGGAGAATGAGCAAGATATCCTAAAGGCTGAAAACTCCGATCTGAAAGAGCAAATTCTCAGAATGGCGGCTGAAAATCAAAATACTCGGAAGCGATTGGTCAAACAGCAGCAGGATGCGTATAAGTATCGCCACCAGGACATACTTCGAGATTTGGCTGAGATAGTCGACAATTTTGAGCGAGCCATCGAATCTTCGGCTGATTCAAAGGATTTTGACGCCTTTCGTGAAGGCATTGTGATGATTGAGAAGCAGTTCAAGGGAATGCTGAACGATAGCTATGGCCTTGAAAGGGTGGGATTCGAAGGCGATATCTACAACCCGGCTATCCATGAAGCCGTGTCGCTTGAGACAAGTGCCGAAGTATCGGAAGATACGGTGAAACAGGTTTTTCAACCCGGCTACCGTCTATATGAGAGGGTTTTACGTCCCGCGAAAGTTGTGGTCTTGAAACCGGCCAACACTGTAGCAGAAGAGAATGAAGTAGCAGAAGAGGATAAAGATTGACAATATGTGGATAGCAAATAGAGGAGATATTTAATGAGCAAAATAATCGGGATTGATCTGGGAACCACTAACTCCTGCGTCGCGGTGATGGAAGGCGGCGATTCTATCGTGATCCAAAACGAGGAAGGTGCTCGAACAACCCCATCAGTTGTGGGTTTTACTGATAAGAATGACAGATTGGTTGGCCAGACAGCGAAGAACCAGATGGTAACCAGCCCTGAAAATACTATCTATTCAATCAAGAGGTTTATGGGCAGGCGTTTTGACGAGGTTAATGAGGAGATGACGATGGTGCCGTACGATGTTACCAAGGGCTCCGGTGACATGGTACAGGTCAAAATCAAGGATAAATCGTACTCCCCTCCTGAAATTTCGGCAGCCATTCTCCAGAAGATGAGGAAGACAGCAGAAGACTATCTCGGCGAGACTATAAAAGAGGCCATCGTTACTGTCCCTGCCTATTTCAACGATTCCCAGCGCCAGGCAACCAAGGACGCGGGCAAAATCGCCGGTTTGGAGGTGAAGCGCATTATCAATGAGCCAACGGCTGCCGCATTAGCATATGGTATAGATAAGTCGGACAAAGAAGAAAAAATCGCAGTGTACGACCTTGGCGGTGGAACCTTTGATGTCTCGATTCTGGACCTGGGCGACGGCGTTTTTGAGGTCCGTTCCACTAACGGAGATACACACCTTGGCGGTGATGATTTCGATAAGAGAATCATCGATTGGCTGGTGGATGAGTTCAAAAAAGATCAGGGCATTGATCTTTCCAAGGATCGAATGGCACTCCAGCGATTGAAGGAAACCGCCGAAAGAGCCAAGAAAGAGCTCTCCGGCACACAGACTGCGGATATCAATTTGCCTTTTATAACAGCAGATGCCTCGGGGCCAAAACATCTCCAGTATAATCTAACCAGAGCCAAATTCGAACAGATGACCACGGATCTGGTTGCCCGCACTAAGGAGCCCTGCCTGCAAGCCCTCAAAGATGCTGGATACTCTCCCTCTGATATTGACGAGGTGATTTTAGTTGGGGGTTCAACCAGAATTCCCGCCGTTCAGAAGGTGGTTAAAGAACTCTTCGGGAGGGATCCTCATCGCGGAGTTAACCCCGACGAGGTAGTTGCTATGGGGGCGGCTATTCAGGGAGGGGTTCTTGGCGGAGATGTTAATGATGTTTTGCTTTTGGATGTTACGCCGCTTTCACTGGGCATTGAGACACTGGGAGGTGTTTTCACGAAGTTAATCGAGAAGAATACAACCATTCCCACCAAGAAAAGTCAGGTGTTCTCCACTGCGGCCGACAATCAGCCGGCGGTTTCAATACATGTTCTCCAGGGTGAGCGGGAAATGGCGGCTAATAACAGAACCTTGGGTAGATTCGAGTTAACCGGCATTCCTCCTGCGCCCCGCGGAGTTCCCCAAATAGAGGTTACCTTCGATATTGACGCCAATGGCATTGTTCATGTTTCGGCCAAGGATATGGGCACCGGCAAGGAGCAGAAAATTCGAATTGAGTCGTCTAGCGGCCTTTCTGAGGACGAGATTAATCGGATGGTAAAAGAGGCGGAAACCAATGCCGAAATGGATAGAAAAGCAAGGGAGATGGCGGAGCTTAGGAATAAGGCTGACTCACTGATTTATCAATCAGAAAAAGCAGTCAAGGATTATGGAGACAAAATAAAGGCCGACGAAAAGGGAGCCGTAGAACTTGCCATTGCGGATTTGAAGAAGGCATTGGAATCGGATAACAGTGAAGAAATAAAATCGAAAACTGACGCGCTTGTAAAGGTTTCCTCAACACTTGCTGAAGAGATGTATAAAACCCAGGCTGAGGATGCAAAAGCTGGTGCCGAAACCACGGGAAGTTCGGAAACCGGCAAGGAGGATGGTGGAAACTCCGGAGAGGCGGGTGATGTCGAAGATGCGGATTACGAAGTTGTGGATGAGGATAAGTAGAACCTCGTGTCTAGGCGGGACTATTATGAAGTTTTGGGCGTAGAGAGAAGCTCTTCCGATGAAGAGGTGAAGAGGGCTTATCGCAGGCTGGCGGTGAAATACCATCCTGATCGTAACCAGAATAATCGTGAGGCTGAGCGGAGATTCAAGGAAGCCACGGAAGCCTACGAAGTGCTCTCTGACAGGAAAAAACGCCAGGCTTATGATCAGTTTGGATTCGCTGGAGTGGAGAACATGGGGGGTCCCACTTTCAACGCGAGCGCTTTTCGGGATTTTGAAGACATTTTCGGAGATTTCTCCGGAATTTTCGATTCTTTCTTCGGAGGCGGTATCCGCACTGGTAGACGCGGCCGCTCAAGAGGAAATGATATCCGCCACGATGTGGAATGCGATTTTGAATCGGTGGTTTTCGGCAAGGATGTTGAAATAGAGTACGAGCGGCTGGCAAGTTGCTCTGCCTGCGGCGGGGGGGGAGGAGAAGGTATTAAGGTTTGCTCACACTGTGAAGGAACGGGACAGCTTCGGAGAAGTTCGGGATTCTTTTCCGTTGCAACTACCTGTGATTCCTGTGGTGGGGGGGGAACCGTCATAGATAATCCCTGCAATAAATGCCGGGGTAAGGGTACTGTCCGCTCGTATCAGGTGATTAAGGTTAGCATCCCACCGGGAATGAACCCTGATAGGCGAATTAGACTTGAAGGACAGGGTAACCATGGTCCGCATGGCGCACCTCCGGGTGACTTGTACGTATACGTTCATGTGCGTCCGCACGCATATTTTGTGCGGCATGACTATGATTTGTACTGTGCTCTTCCAATTTCAATGACACAGGCGGCACTGGGTGCCGATATTTGGGTGAGAGCACTGGATGGAAAACGAATCAAATTGAAGGTGCCAGCGGGCACGCAGGATTCAAAGTTGCTTCGCATCAGGGGCGAGGGAGTTCCGGTTTTGAATGCCGGAGGCAGACGAGGCAATTTATATGTGAAGCTAAAGGTTGAAATTCCAATCAGGCTTTCCGGTAAGGAGAAGGACATTCTTAGGCGGTTTTCAATGCAGCGTGGAGAGTCGGAGGAGCCAGCCCCGGTTCCGCTGAATAATCCATAGTTTTTGCATTATTCTCAAAGGTTTTGGGTAGAAATGACCAACTAACTCAGACGAATTTGTGAAGGGGCAAACCACGAAGGCATTTCTGACTCCGGCCTGAGGTTTGGTCCCCGCACATCAAACCTACGAAAAGAAGCCCTACCCCCTCCTTAAATCGTACAATTCTTGGGCGAACGCCAAAAAGTCGCCCGTATTCAACCGGAATTGCGGGAATCTGAGTATTAGGGGAGGTATTGGGACAATACTGGACGTATGGAAAAAAATGAACTGAATGCTGTATTCGATGTACTAAAACACGATGAGAATTCCTTCCATGAACTGATGAGATGGCGAATTCGGCGAGTGATACTGATACTACCTCACTATGATGCATGGATTTTGGAACATGACGCGAAGTTATCGGATCAGATTGTTGGAGAATACCACCAACTAAATCTTACCACTGTTCCTCGCTTGCTGACTGTTTCCGATTGCAAGGAGGCTCTGGAAGTGCTGGCCGCACAGCCCTTTGATTTGATGATCATGGGGATGAGGGTTGGAGAACTTTCACCGGCTGAATTGGCGCATGAGGCGAAGCTGCTGCAATCTGACTTGACTGTGTTGATGCTTCTTTCATCGAGGAGCGATCTTACAATGGTGGGGGGAATCAGACCCGAAAATGCCATGAGTGGTATGAATGAGAACACTGCCGGTGGAGAGGAAAATAAATGGGCGGGAGCAGCGTTGGAAACGGATGTTGACGCCAAATTTCTATGGACAGGCGACTCACGACTCCTTCTGGCAATGATTAAGTATGTTGAGGATCTGCGGAACGCGCCGGATGATACTAGAGATGGGCGGGTTGGGGTTCTGCTGGTAATCGAGGACTCGATTGCCTTTTACTCGGCGTATCTGCCGCTCCTTTACGGGGAAATAATGGTGCAGACGCAGCGGCTTATTGCGGAAGAGATGAACGATAATGACAAGTATTGGAGAATGAGAACGCGGCCAAAGATTGTACTGGCTAGGGATTGGGAGGAAGCGGTTTTTCTAGGTGATAGATTTCGCGGGAGTTTGATAGGTCTTATTTCGGATATCGCATTCGAACGCGACGGGGAACTTGATGAGCATGCGGGATTTGCACTGATTGAGCGCTTCAGAAAAAACGGGGTGGATGTGCCGGTGCTGTTTCAGTCCTCAAGCGAAGATATGGCCGGTAAGGTCCGCAGGAATGGAGCTCGGTTTCAGAATAAGCACTCCGATAGTCTTCACCGGGGGATCAGGAGTTTCGTACTTGAAGAATTGGGATTTGGCGACTTTGTTTTTCGGAATCCGGATGGATCGTATCTGAGCCAGGTGCGCACATTGCGTGAGTTTGCGTTGGCGGTTGAAACCGTGCCGGCTAAAACACTTCTCTTTCATTCTGATAGAAATGACTATTCGAAGTGGATGAGAGCACATGGAGAGTATCAAGTTGCGCGGTGTATCAGAGAGGTGAAAACAAAGGACTTTCCTACCCCTGAATTGCTGCGGAACTTTCTGGTTCGATCGTTTCGGGAGGTGAGAGAAAAACGGCACAGGGGCAGTCTGGTGGAATTCAGCCGTGATAACTCGGAAACAATTGGTTCCGTGGCGCGGTTTGGGAGCGGGTCATTGGGAGGAAAGGGTCGAGGGCTCGCTTTCTTCAATACCCTTCTAAGCAGCTCTGCCTGGGCTAGCAGCTTTGCACCCCTATCCATAGAGATACCTCGCACCCTGATTATCGCAACCGGTGAGTTTGACCGTTTCCTGGGAGAAGCAGGTTTGCTGTCGGAGCTTGAAAACGGCAAGACTTTGAACGACTTGGAATTTCGGAAATTTTTCCTCAGCCGACCGCTCAGAAAGGAGCTGATGGAGGTTTTTGCTGGCTTTGCCGAATCCGAGCCGCTTGCGGTTCGTTCATCCGCCTCGCTGGAAGACTCGCAGTCGGTTCCATGCGCGGGTATATATGACACCTTCATGCTGCCTGCTGTTAATTCACCACGAAAACGTGTCGAAATGATTGCGCAGGCTGTTAGACTTGTATGGGCAAGCACATTCTCTGCCGCTGCTACGGCATACCGAAACGCACTGGGCATTGTCCGTGAAGAAGAGAAGATGGCTGTTGTAATCCAGCGAATGAGCGGCAGCAAACATGGCAGTTATTACTTTCCCCGCTTCTCGGGTGTGGCACAATCGTTTAATTACTATCCCATAGGCCCAATGAGCCGTGAAGATGGGGTTGCAAGGATAGCGATTGGCCTTGGACGTTCTGTGGTTGAGGGTGAAAGGGCCTATTTGTTTTGTCCAAGGTTCCCCTCGGTTTCGTGGGGGATGCCGGAAGACAAATGGCGTGAGAGCCAAACTCATTTCTGGGCGCTCAAGGAAACTATAGGCGGAGTGGATTTCCAAAAAAGCGAGGGCAGCACACTCGAACGTCTTACAATTCGAGATGCCGAAAATTTGAAGGTGCTGCCGCACATGGTCTCAACCTGGGATTCGGTGGGTCACAGATTAGTCGATGGGACTCAGACGCCTGGAATAAGGGTGGTAGACTTTCGCGATGTACTGGAATACGAGTGGCTACCCCTCTCCTCAGTTCTGGATCAGCTCCTACACATATCCAGGCGCGCCATGGGCATACCCGTGGAGCTTGAGTTTTCAGTAGATTGGAGCGGCGACATGCCCAAGGATTCGGTTTTTTCGCTGCTGCAGGTTAGGCCTCTGATTTCCGATGCCGGGGCCATGCATCAATTACCACCGCGGCCAAGTGACGAAAAATTGCTTCTTAGATCGAATAAATCTTTAGGTCATGGACTGGTAGAAGATATCCGGGACATAATTTGGATTGACCCCGAGCTTTATGATCCCGGGAATACTGAGTTCCTGCGGGCAGGCATTGGATCACTCATCGACGACTTGGCGAAGGAAGGCCGCTACGCCATATTGATCGGCCCGGGAAGATGGGGCAGCAGGGATAGGTTTTTAGGAATACCAGTAACTTGGGCCGAGATTCGGCAGGTAAAACTGATAGTGGAGATTCATCGCAGTCCGGGAGATCCGGAGCCCTCCCAGGGGTCACATTTCTTTTATAACCTTGTAGCCCTCGGTGTGGGCTATGCACATATTAGTTATTCGGATGTCAATGGATTCGTGAACTGGAAAATTCTACGCAGACACTGCAGGAAGGAAGGCCCCGTATGCCTGTCAAGATTCGAGGGGGCGGTGAAAACTGTAATGGATGGTAAAAAGGGCCTAATCTGGGTTGCATTGTAAATAACTGTGGGGGGAGGAGAAATTGTGCACGGCTATGTGAGAGAGCTTTATGATAGGTTGGCTGGGAAATATCCATGGGAACATGAATTCTTGCAGGCAGTTCGAGAGGTGTTGGAATCACTTGCACCCCTAGTGGATCGTGAACCGAAATATCGAAAATATCGTGTTCTTGAACGTCTGGTTGAACCCGAACGTACAATTATCTTCAGGATTCCATGGGTCGACGATCGCGGAGAAATCCAAGTTAACGTTGGATATAGAGTGGAATTTAACAGTGCTCTGGGACCATATAAGGGCGGAATGAGATTTCATCCCTCGGTTACCCTGGGCATTCTGAAGTTTCTTGGCTTTGAACAGATCTTCAAAAACAGTTTAACCGCCCTGCCCCTGGGGGGGGGCAAGGGAGGCAGTGACTTCGATCCCAAGGGAAAGAGTGATAATGAAGTGATGCGTTTCTGTGGATCTCTGATGGATGAATTGTATCGCCATATAGGGCCGAATACGGATGTTCCGGCCGGGGATATAGGAGTAGGAGGCAGGGAAATTGGTTACCTTTTTGGCCGATACAAAAAAACAAGAAACGCCTTCGAGGGTACGCTTACCGGGAAGGGCTTGGATTGGGGCGGCAGTCTGATTCGGTCGGAGGCAACTGGATATGGAACTGTCTATTTCGCCTCGGCGATGCTCTCCGCTCATGGAAACAGTATTGAGGGGAAGAAAGTACTTATTTCGGGATCCGGCAATGTAGCCCAGTTTGCTGCCGAAAAGGTTCTTGATTTGGGCGGAAAACCAGTATCGTTCTCCGATTCGAGTGGATCAATCATTGATACGGATGGAATTACCCGCGAAAAGCTGCACTGGGTGATGGAGCTAAAGAATCAGCTCCGCGGCCGAATCAGCGAGTATTCAAATGAATTTGGAGCCAGGTACTATGAGGGAAAACCGCCTTGGGGTTTAACAGAGGCAGAAATAGCTCTCCCATGCGCTACTCAAAACGAAATAGGCGGAGATGAAGCAAAGGAGTTGATTGAAAAAGGGTGCATCTGCGTTGCGGAAGGGGCCAATATGCCCACCGAACCAGCCGCCGTAGAAAAGTTTCAGAGCGCGAAGGTTCTCTTCGGACCGGGAAAAGCGGCTAATGCGGGGGGTGTCGCAGTGTCCGGTTTGGAGATGAGCCAGAACAACATGCGACTCTCCTGGACAAGAGAAGAAGTGGATAGGCGTCTTCAAACTATAATGAACGATATCCATGCAAGCTGCCTTGGTGCCGCAAAGGATATGGACGCGGAAAATGACTATGTAATCGGAGCCAACATCGCAGGCTTCCGCAAGGTGGCAAACGCGATGATAGATCAGGGGGTGGTATAGAGAAGCCACAAAATTGGAATCAAACAGTGCCGGGATGGCTCGCTGACCCTATCCGCGAGCTAATTCTTACTATCGATGATGATGGTAAATGGCCCATCATTGACAAGAGAAACCGTCATTGACGCACCAAACTCGCCACTTAGAACCTTCCCCCTGAACACCCTCTTCAGCTCCGATATGAACGCCCTGTACAGCGGTATTGCTGTCTCATTGGGAGCCGCGGCTTTCAATGAGGGGCGATTTCCTCTCCCCACATCCGCAAGCAGAGTGAACTGACTCACAACCAGCATATCTCCCTCAACATCCGTCGTCGATAGATTGATTTTTTTCTCGCTGTCCTTGAAAACGCGCATATTGGCGATTTTGCGGGCGCACCAAAGTGAATCACCAAGCCGATCTTCCCGGCTAACTCCAAGGAATATCAGCAAGCCAGTTCCGATACTGCAAAGTGTCTTGCCGTCAATCTCAACCGATGCCCCGCTAACCAACTGAATCACCGCTCTCATTTACAATCCTACTGAAGCTAAAGTATATACCAGAGCTTTCGGCATAGACCACCGCGGCCATTTGATTGGGAACCGTGCCGAATGGTAGCATAGCCCGTGAAAATTTTTCTAACCAGCGCAAATGGAGCGGCGGAAGCAATCAAACGCGGCCGCGGAACACTTCTTATCTCGAAAAAATCGACCCGGACTAAGAACTTGGAAAGATTGGCAAATGAAAATGGAGTTCCCATACGCCGAGTTGCCGAAAACACCCTCAGCAGATTAACAGGCAGCATGAGGCATCGTGGATATGCGTTGGAAACCAGCGAACAGAGGAAAAACAGCGCTATCAAATCACTCAAGGACATTGAATCAGCAATTAAAGATAACAGTTTGGTGTTATTGCTGGATGGGATAACCGATCCACAAAATTTGGGGGCTGTTGTCAGAGCGGCCGAGCAGTTCCGAGCTTTGGCTGTTATAGTCCCAAGAAGACGTTCGGCCGGCGGGGATGCAAACAGCCTGAGCCGTACTTCCGCGGGTGCCGTCGAGTGGGTTCCATTGCTGGAGGTGTCAAACATAGCACGGACACTTGATGAGTTGAAGAACATGGGATTTTGGATATGGGGCTCAGACACGGAAGGCACAAATGTCCGAGAAATTGATCTGAGAGGTCAAATAGCGCTCGTAATGGGCCGAGAAGGAAGAGGGCTGCACAGGTTGGTAAAGGAGAACTGTGATGGCTTGCTTAGGATACCGGTCAGGGGGAGACTGGATTCGCTCAATGTTGCAACCGCGGCCGGTATATTGATGTACGAAGTGCGGCGACAGCAGGAGATGTACGCGAGCAGCTAAACGCCAAAACCCTGCAGCCCCGCCCTTTGGTTGGGCTCTTTGCCGCTGTGGGAGCCTGAGGTCTTTGAAAGCGGTACGTCGGAAGTGGATGTTGGAGCATAGCCCGCGCTTTTCCGGCAGTGATTCGTTCTTCTTGGAACGGTAAGATGTGCCGCCCGGACATTAGATGCACAATCGCGGCGAAGCAAAATCCTGGCAAACGTGCTCCATCGTTTGCTGCCGCATCACTCTACCTGTCCAAGAGCGGATCAAGCCGTGGCGTTTGTCGATATTGATGTGACTTCTTGCAGCCAAAGGCAGGTATCATGAGCTGGCTCATACTCTTCATTTCCCTGCTGCGCCCCGAGCGTTCATCTTACCCGGGCAGACCCGCGTCCGGTGAAACTTCAAAGATTGGGGTCGGAACCAAAAAGTCTGCAGGAATTGTTCCAGAGAGCCTCCGCAGTCTCGGCCTCTTCCATGTCTTTTATTGTGGCAATAAAGGCCGATGTGCTTGGCAGATATACGGGTTTATTCCGCCTACCGCGATAATCTGCGGGTATCATAAACGGACTTTCACTCTCAATCACAATGCGATCCATCGGCAGGTTATGAACTGTTTCATGCAGATTTCGAGCATTACGGTAAGTGACATTCCCGGCAAACGAGAAGTAGATGTTGCTGTGACTTTCAAGCATCTCCGAGGCATATTTCCAATCTTCTGAATAACAGTGCAGTACTCCTCCTCTGGAAGGGAGATTTGACTTGAGTATTTCCTTGATATCGTGGCCCGCTCTGCGGTTGTGAATGATTACCGGTAAGTTGTAACTCTCAGCCAGTTCCAATTGCGCGATAAACAACTCCACCTGTGAACTTTTGTCACCAAATTTTCGGAAATAATCCAATCCGATTTCTCCGATAGCTACTACGCGATCTTTTCGCACACCTTCAATGATTTTTTGCTGCCAATCAGTGCCCGGATTTTGAACTTCCGACGGGGATATCCCAACGCTGAAAACCACATTGGAAGCAGTGGATAAATTTTGATACACCTCGTCAAAGTCCCGCAAGTTATTTGTTACGCTTACTATCTTGAATACGTTGGCCTGCTTCGCTTCCTGGGCAATGATCAATTGTTCAATAGGATCCTTATGAATTAGGGCAATGTGTGCATGGGTATCAAAATAACGCATGAGCAAACTCACTTTCTCGGGAATCTTGATTACTCCAGGCCTGAAGGTTCGGGTAATCATCCCAAGCCGGAGATTAAGTCATTGCTAACAATTAACAATGCTCATGGCAAATGTCAATATAAATCGTATTTAACTGACAATTTCGACATCTTGCGGCTTCTTGGAATCGTAATTATAATGCTTTGAGTTGTCTTGGTTTAACTTACTTGAGGAGATAGAGTGCCAAACTTAAAGTCGGAAAAGAGTAGGAGAGACCGGCGATCCGGGAAGGGAATTTTCGGAACAATCCGGAGCATTGGAAGACAGAAATACACAATCATGCTCGTCCCCCATTCGGAGAAGCAGACAATCCGCTTCCAAGTTTCTCTTTTCACGGTGTTTTTTGTTGGAATCATACTTCTGGGCCTCCTAACCGGTTTTTTTTGGATTTCGCTCGATTTCTCGGACAAAGAAATCATCATGGCTTCCCAATCAAGAGATTTGTCAAAGACAGAGGCCAGTCTTGATTCAATCAGAGATGAAGTTGGACAGCTAATTGTATCCGCAGATATTTTCAAAGAGAGCGCGAATAATACGATTAGCATATTGGAACTCAATGAAAATGTGGGAAATCCAACGACTCACGGTGGAGATTTGTCGTCACTGTTTTCGACTGATCAGGGTGATCGGGATACTCTTACTGAAATCACCAATCTTAAAACACTTCGGACAAGCTTGGAAAATTTCACCTCATCATTGGATGATATGAGTTTGAAATTAGCAGGACAAAAGAACTTGTTATCGGATATACCTACCGGTTGGCCGCTTAAGGACGTCAAGGGTTGGATGACTCAGTTCTTTGGGCCTTCAATACATCCCTTTGGCGGATATTGGTATCTGCATAGAGGCCTTGATCTTGCCTCCCCCTACGGTACACCGATTTTGTCTACCGCCAACGGCAAGGTAGTAGAAATAGACTATGACCTGGGAGGTTTCGGCCTGTATATTGTTATCCAACACAAGTATGGGTTTAAAACACGCTATGCACATCTGCAGCGACAACTGGTTGAACTAGGTGAGGTTGTATCTCAGGGTAGTACGATTGGAATTATGGGAAACTCAGGCCAATCCACAGGGCCGCACCTGCATTATGAAGTGATGATTGGAACCCAACTGGTGGATCCGCTTAAATTTCTGAACATGACGAACTCGGATGCCCAAGTACAAAGTGTTACATCAAGACCTCAGCGATACCAATAGGATCTTCGGAGGATATGAAAAACTATTTGGAGAATCAAACTCTCGTTAACACAATTATCGGAAGCGGTACCAAATTTCGTGGAGATTTGGATTTACATGGCCTGCTGCGGATAGATGGCGACTTTGAGGGCAATATTGAAACAGATGGCCGTATATTGGTGGGCAAAAAAGGCAGGGCACAGTGTGCCTTAGAGGCTGAGACGGTTGTAGTTGGTGGGATTATCAAAGGCAATATCAAAGCTAAAAGAAAGGTTGTTCTTCTGTCTACCTGTGTTATGATTGGCAATATAAACACACCCGAATTGATTGTTGAAGAGGGTGTTTTACTGCACGGGCACTGCACTGTATCAAAGGATGCCAATGTGCTGGCGAACGTACCTCCAAGTGAGAAAACCCGGTTCGCAGTAGATTGGGGAACCCGTCAGCGGAAATTGCCCGTGTCCCCGGGTTGATCGTGGACATAGGAAAACTTGGCCAAATTGACTCATCATTCGAGCCTCGAACGAAAAAGAAAGGGGGCGGCAAAAAGTCCGGAATAACTGGGGGATCCTTTCTTGCCGCTGTTGAGAAGGCAGCAGAGGATTACAGGCCTGAACCTGTGCAATTGGAATTACTGCCTGAGCTGGATGGTACGGAATCGATTGAAAGACTTCTTGATGATGTGCACCAGGCAGGCGATGAGCTGATCAAAGATCCGGTGTTTGGACCCGTAGGCAAGTACAAGAAAGCCGTGAGAAAATTTCTACGATATATTCTTGAAAACAGTCTCGAAGTTGAGGAAACTACGGGCTTGAGAAATTCAAAGGACATGAGGCAGAAAAAGTATTTGATTATTCGGGTGGTTGACGAGAAACTCGAAAGCTTGGCATCTCATGTGATTAAAAATCAGGGGGGACAACTGGAAATTTTGCGGCGCATAGATGAAATATACGGGATGCTGGTGGACTTAAGCGGATAAGGTGCCTAAACCCTCAATGAAAAAAGACAAAAAAAAATCGGACATCCCCGTCAAAGCCACTCCTCAATCCGGAAACTTATGGAGGGCAAGAGTACTTCCGATTAGTGATTTTGAATTCTGCTCTCCACCTGCGAATATGAAAATAGGCCAAGGTGAACTTGTCGTCATGTCCACACGATATGGAATTGACGTAGCGCGGATATTGGGTCCCGTTTCAAACCTGGATTCGGTTGGGAATGCGGAAGTTAGACAGATTATTCGCATTGCATCGAAGAAAGACCTATCTAAGCACAGGTCTTTGGAGAAACTGGAAAAGGAGGCATTCGAAATATGCCGCGCAAAAATTTCTGCATTGAAGCTCTCAATGAAACTAGTGTCCAGTCACTACACATTCGACAAGTGGAAAATCTTGTTCTTTTTTACAGCCGACGGCAGAGTTGATTTTAGGGAATTAGTTAGGCTGCTGGCAGTTCGCTTCAAGAAACGTATTGAGTTGCGGCAGATTGGTGCTAGAGATGAGACAAGAGTGGTTGGCGGTGTGGGAGTTTGCGGAAGGTTGTATTGCTGCCACAGTATCACAGATCGGCTTGCTACTGTTCCCGTTAAGACGGCCAAAGATCAAAACCTTCCCCCTAGCCTGTTGAAAACCTCAGGACAATGTGGCAGATTACTCTGCTGTCTGTCATACGAACTTGGACACCAAGCCAGCAAAGAAAAGTCAGGGGTTGCTGATGGAAAGACAAAATATAAATGCGGTGGATATACCTTCTAAGACGATTCAGCTTCCGCTTCCGAAGAATTGCCGCATCTGCGAAAGTTCAATTGACATTGCCTGTAGAATCGGAAGAGGATAGGGAAATACGATTCGATGATAGGACGAATCGACTCTCGAAAGTGAAGAAACGCAGATCGTTCATTGTCGAAACATGTTTAGTGGTCCTGCTGGTATCAACCTACAGATATTGCGGGAGGCCTCAAGGAGTACAAAATGAATTGGACCAATAAAAATACGCGAATAATATCGGGAACTCATAAATTTTCCTGTACCTGCGGGAGTGAATTGAAGATGCGTTCAATTTTTTCGAATGGGCGTATGAGACATCTCGCCTACTGCGAGAAATGCAAGCGCGAAGAGAGGCGTCCGAGAGATTTCAACTAGAAAAACTGATTTGGTGGGTTGTTCATTACCACCTAAAGAGTGCAGATTACCCGTGAAGCACCCCGAATAGTACTTGACTATAGAAGTTTTTGCTGCCTATAGTAGGCCCGGTGTTTCTTATTTTGAGACTCATGAAATAGATGAGGTTTGCGATATTGTCTAATTCCAGAACTGCCATGAAAAGGCATCATCAGAGCTTGAGACGGCGTACACGTAACCGTTCAGCAAGAAGTCGCGTGAGAACAAGTATAAAGGCCTTTGAGGCCGCTGTTATCGGAGGAGAGAGATCTGCCGCTGAAGCTCGATTTTTCGATTTTGTCAGATTGATTGATACAGCCGCCGGTAACGGTCTCTATCATCGCAGCACCGCAGCGAAAAAAAAATCCCGACTCCATAAGAGACTTGCAGCGTTAACTTAGCTCAAAAAAAGACAGGTGTAGCGAGAAGAAGATGAGCAAGAATCCTAATCAGGCAAAAGTGACTAAGGCCGAGATTATAGGAAGCATCCGCAGCAAAGAATCCAACATGGATTATAAAGACATTCATGCCGTGCTGGACGCCTTTTTCGAGGAGATAAAAAGAGCTCTTGGCGATGACAGAGTTGTGGAACTGCGTGGTTTTGGAACTTTTAAAGTACGTACTCGAAAGGGCCGTGAAAGAGCACGCAATCCAAAAACTGGCGAACTTGTGTCAGTAAAGACACATGGAATTGCAATCTTCCGGCCGGGGAAAGAGTTGAAGCAGATATCTTGGGATCTTCGTGGTTAAAACTAACTGAGCAGTTCCCAATCGAAAACTAATTATTGACTAAGTTTAGAGGGCATACGACAATGAGCTGGGAAATGAGCAAGAAGAAAATTCTGATTATTGACGATGAGCAAATCAATCTCGACTTCTTCGATGTAATGCTAACCCGCCTTGGCTTTGAAGTCATCATGGCTTCGGATGGCAATGAGGGCCTTGAAAGAATCAAAACTCATAGCCCGGATCTCATCATTTTGGACAATATAATGCCCCGCATGTCCGGTTGGGAACTTACGAAAATGCTCAAGCAAGAAGATGAGTTTTCGGAATATAGAGAAATTCCAATCATTATGTTCTCCGCAATGGACACTGTTAAGGACAAAATAGAGGGCTTTGAGCTCGGAATTGATGATTATATAATCAAGCCGTTCAATTTCTCGGAGGTGCTCGCTCGGATAAGAGCAGTTCTCCGCAACCATGAGCTTGCAAGGCAGGTGATTCTCAGAGAAAAACGTCTGGCCTTGACGGATTCTTTGAGCAAGTCACTGAAATATTTTTCTGAGCATCTGAAAACACCGGTACTTGGACTTGTTGAAACATCCAGGACACTGGATACTTCCAATGCCAAGGCGGTGAACTCTTTCAGAAAACAGGTGATGGTTGAAGCGGAAAAGACACTTGCGGCTCTCGGCGGTCTTGAAGATGCTGTGAAAAAACTTCAGGAAAGCGAGGGGAGCATGAGAGAGGGTGAACTGTCACTAAGAGAGCTTGAGGAAAGATTCAAGGAGCATTTCAGGGAACTGCATAACCGTGTAGAGGAGTCAGTATGATTAGCGAAACGAAGAAAAAGGTGTTACGCCTGTTTGCCGAAGGCAGAGAACACTACAAGAACAAGAACTTCAAAACGGCACTGGAAAAATTTAAGGGAGCCTATGATTTGGATCCGGAAGATGAACCCTCGAAGATATTTGGGGCCAGGTGCAAAGCCTATATGAAGAATCCACCCGGTGATGGCTGGGACGGCGTATTCCAGATGACAACAAAGTAGCCAAAATGTCTTATAAGGCCGAAAATCCGAGCACTCTTACAGTTCTGGGTGAGGAGACCAATTTCAACGGCACATTGAAATTCCAGAATTCACTGGAAATTAACGGTCGGTTCAGGGGGAGCATTGAATCTTCGGGTTTTTTGCTGGTTGAGACAGGTGCCGAGGTGGTTGCAACTATCAATGTCGGCACCCTGGTGGTAAGGGGGCTTGTTAGAGGTGATGTGATCGCCGGAGAGAGGATGGAAATTCTCACTGGTGGAGAGGTGATTGGCAATATAAAATGCACCAATTTGATTATGGCTGATGGCAGCGGTTACCTGGGCCGTTGTGAGATGCTGGCAGATTCGACTGAGGTAGATGTTTTTTCAATGTCCCGGGAAATACTGAAAAAAACGATCGGTTATGCCAAATGATTTCGTATATGAACTGGTAAATTTGCTGTTGGACAGAGGGGAAAATATGGCGGTTGCGGAATCCTGTACGGGTGGCAGAGTGCTGGCCAGACTGACAGAGATACCTGGGGTCTCCGCGGCTCTCTGGGGTGGGGTTGTTTCTTATTCTGATGAGTCTAAAACTGCCTTGCTAGGTGTGGAAGCCGATTTAGTTAGAAAGTATGGAGCTGTCTCGGCAGAAGTGGTAAGAGCAATGGCCTGTTGCGTGCAAAAAAAAAGCGGGGCAAATTGGGCAGTTGCCGTTACCGGAATTGCCGGACCCGACGGAGGGAGCGCCGAAAAACCGGTGGGTATGGTTTGGATAGGGTGCTGTGATTCCAACGGGAATAATTCGGTTCAACTTCGGCGTATCAGGGGGGATAGAGAAGAAGTGCAGAGACAGGCCGCTGATGAGGTCCTCAAAATGCTTTTGGGGATGATTGACAATGTCCGGTAACATGCTTTTCTTGACGGCTTACAATACTTGTTACTATGCTTTACTATACTGTTCCCCGGTAAATCGCGGGGATTCGCGTTTATCTTGGCTATGAGGCCTGTGTATACACATAAGAAGCAGGCTTGGAATTCAGAACAAATTGTTGTATGTGGAATGCGGGTATCGCTGACGAGATGTGTAGTAATGAAGGATTAGCCAGTGTCCGATAAGCTCAAAAAACGAAATGGGCTGAATTCAAAGCAGGATGACAAGCCGTCTCGAAAAAAGGCGATCGTCATAAAGGTTGGAAGCAATGAATCGGGAATTTCCTCTTCGGAGTTTGGAGATAGGGAACATAAAATGATGGAAGAGCCGGCTGAGAAGGGCGCAAGTGGGGCAGCTCCGGTAACAATCAGAATTAAAAGAGGCAGCACCGAGAACAAGGAAGGGCATGCTAGAGACATCGCTTATCCTACTCCGAAGCCTAAATCTGAAGAAGACAAGGGAGAGGCAGAAGAAAACGCAAAATCTCCTGATGAACGTGAGGGAGAAGAGAGAGCAAGTCCAGATACATCAAAAACTCGACGTAGGGGGAAAAAAGGACAGAATCGACACCTAAAAGGTCCCCAGCACAGTCCTGACGCTCCCAAATTGCTAATTAACGAACTGTCAACAACTCCCATGCCGGATTTGAGGAAGATGGCCGAAGACTTGGGTCTCAGAAAGGAAAACCTGATTCTTCTGAAAAAGCAGGAGTTGATTTTTCAGGTATTGACTTCCCACATCAACAAAGGCGGAGTAATTTATGCCTACGGTTCTCTCGAAATTTTACCGGATGGATATGGATTTCTTCGATCACCCGAGAATTCCTATCTCCCCGGCACAGATGACATATATATTTCCCCAAGCCAGGTAAGGCTGTTCAATCTGAAAACGGGCGATACCGTATATGGGCAGATTAGATCGCCCAAGGAGGGTGAACGTTTCTTCGCTATGCTGCGCGTTGTGAATGTCAATTTTGATGATCCCGAAGTTGCCCAAGTGCGAGTATCGTTTGAAAATCTCACACCACTTTTCCCTACTATACGACTCAACACGGAAACCAGGGTTGGGGATCCCTCGACACGAATCATTAACCTCTTCTGTCCAATCGGCAAGGGGCAAAGAGGGCTCATTGTTTCGCCGCCGAAGTCGGGAAAAACAATAATTCTCCAAAAAATTGCGAATGCTATAACCGAAAATCATTCCGATGTCTATTTGATAGTCCTTCTGATTGACGAACGTCCCGAAGAAGTAACCGACATGCAGCGCGGCGTCCAGGGAGAGGTAATATCCTCCACCTTCGATGAACCGGCGACACGTCATGTTCAGGTTGCCGAAATGGTTTTGGAAAAGGCCAGGCGCCTTGTTGAACACAAGAGAGATGTTGTTATACTGCTCGATTCCATAACGCGGTTGGCGCGCGCGTATAATCAAACAGTTCCCACAAGTGGAAAAATACTTTCCGGAGGAGTCGATTCCAATGCTCTGCACAAACCCAAGCGTTTTTTCGGCGCTGCTCGTAACATTGAGCATGGCGGAAGTTTGACCATTGTCGCTACTGCCTTAATTGAAACCGGCAGTCGAATGGATGAGGTTATTTTCGAAGAATTCAAGGGCACCGGAAACATGGAGTTGGTATTGGATCGCCGCTTAGCGGATAAGAGGGTCTATCCCGCATTCAATGTAAAAAAATCAAGCACCAGGAAGGAAGATTTGCTTCTAACGGATATGGAACTCAACAAAATGTGGATTCTCAGAAAGGTTCTAAGTCCAATGGATGACATGGAATCGACCGAAATGATAGTTGACAAAATGCGTAAAACCAAGAATAATGAGGCCTTTCTTAAGGGAATGAATACTGCGGGAGTGGCGCGAGACTTTTAGACTTGAGGAGAGAAATGAAGAAGAACATACATCCAAAGTATATCGCCTCAAGTGTTACCTGTGCCTGCGGCAGCTCATTTGAGACTTCCTCGACCGTCGGGGATATTCAGATTGAAATATGCTCCAGTTGCCACCCTTTCTTTACCGGCAAGCAGAAGTTGATAGATACCACCGGACGGGTTGAGCGTTTCAACAGGAAATATGGGATCAACTCTTCATAGCTAGCCGGAATTTTTTCGAGCCCCCCTCCTTCCTTCCAAATGAATTGGTGCCCGGTATGTCTCTGCCTGCAATTACCGGCAGCCCCGCGCGGACAAGCGTCCGTATTTTCGATTGTGGTAGTTCCACTACTTTGACATAACACACGCCGCTTTGTGATACGATGAGATAGGAGGGTGATATGGGTATGGACCACGGGGAAGATGGTAAGCTCCTTTACAGGGAGGGACAATATTCAGCCGCCCTGGAAGCCTTCTCTGCCGCGGAAGTGGAACCGAATTTGGATATCGCATATTTTATGAGCCTCTGTTATGCACGGGTGGGCAAAATTGATGCGGCCATAAAACTACTAAGGCAGGTTTCACTGGAAGAGAAGGATCTGATTCGGCTATACCAGGTACGCATGCTACTTTCGTGGCTGTTTATCGAGACGGGCAGCATAGGAGAGGCGGAAAAACATCTGAAAGAAATTCTATCTACGGGATTCGAATCACCGCAAATTTGGTCCGCTCTGGCATACTGTCAGTGGAAACAGGATGATGTCGAACTTGCTCTGAAAAGTTACCGGGAAGCGCTCAAACTCAATGAAGAAAACTACAATGCCGTCAATGGACTTGGTTACATATTGGCAGAAAGCGGGAAGGATTCCGATAGGGCAGTTGAATTGTGCCGCAGGGCGGTAAGAAACAACCCTCAAAACACGGCGTATAGGGATTCACTAGGCTGGGCGTTATTTCACGCCGGAAAAACTGACGAGGCAGCCTTTCATCTTACCGAGGCATACTCGAGTTGCCCGGGAGACAGCACGATAAGAAGCCATTTGAAAGTCGTCAAAACTCACGCAAACCGGAATGAAGGAGGAAACCATTGAAAATCGCGAGTATGTCATTTGCGACATTTTCGCTGGTACTCGTTATTCAAACGACCGGCGCACAGAGTATCGAAGCTCCACGAGCACTGGATGAATGGCGCTGGGGAGTGCTCTCATACAACGATGGAAAACTCGGGAAGGCGCTTCAGGCCTTTGAAAAGGCAATTTCCCTGAATCCAACCGATCCCACCATGCGGGAATGGCTTGGCAAATCATATTGGCGATCCGGAATGGAGCACGCGGCTCTCAATCAGTGGGATCAATTAGTGAGTAAAAATCAGGCATCAATCGCGCTGCAAAATAGAACTGAGCAGTTACGGCACCGCATGTCGGAAGGCCAGGAAGCTCCGGATGACGATTGGATACCTCTCACATCATTTCACGGAACCGAAGGTGACATAAGTTTTTTTGAAAGACCGCTAGTTGCGCGCAGCAGCGGCGATGGATCGGGATCGCTCCTTGTTACCTCCTACGCCGGTGGTGATTTAGTCAGAATTGATGCAAATGGCAGTCTGGTGGAACGATTCACGGGGGGACTGGAAGGCTTCGACAGACCATTCGATGTACTTCCAATTCCGGGTGATCGTCTGATCCTCAGTGAATTCCAGGCAGACAGAGTGTCAATCCTCTCACTTGCCAAATACAGCCGAGGAAATCGAATCGAAACATGGGGCGAAAGCGGTGGAGATAGGGGTCAGTTCCTGGGTCCACAGTACATGGCTCTCTCCCAGGATAGAAAATTTGTTTACATAGGCGACTGGGGAAATCGACGCGTATCGAAATGGAGTCTCAATGGGCAGCACATACTGTCCCTGGAAGGCGGGGAAAATTTTGAGGGTTTCGAGGGTCCATCGGGCATTGCCTGTCTCGGGGAACAGGTATATGTTGCGGACTCGCTTAAGGGCACCGTGGAGGCCTTTGATTCCTCCGGGAATTACCTAGGCGCATTGATTGATGGAGGTTTAACCGCCCCCGAGGGTCTTTCCGTATACAAAGGAGATCTTTTGATCAGTGATATGAATAGAGTACTCAGAATGAATCTCCTATCAAGCGAGTTAGTTGAGGAAGCAAATCTTGGCGCGGGTAAACATCGGATTACATCAATAATTCCCGATGATAACGGCAATCTTGCAGTTTGTGATTTTGATGCGAATAAAATAACATTGCTAACGCCCATTTCGACTCTCTACGGGGGACTTGAAATCACTCTTGATAGAGTACGGGGAGATGCCTACCCCGAAATGGCTGTGGATTTGACCGTTCGCGATAAGTTGGGCCAACCCATTTCCGGCCTCAAGGCAAATAATTTCCATGTATTCGATGGGGAAATCTCCGTTGGCATACCGAACCTTGATTGGACCTCCTCCGAAGACGATTCAGTATCTGTTGTGGCAGTGACAGACCTTTCGGGTACGAACGAGAATGTTGGAACAATACTTGAGGGGGTGGAAGACATGGCAAGGGCTCTTGAGAGGGGAGATACATTCTCGTTAGTAGGGGCCGGTCACAATGAGGCACTTCACGAAATCGTTCCAGGCGGGCCATCGTTCAGTGACTTAGTGGGAACCGCGGTTGGAACCCGCCCGATACCCTGGGATAGTTCTTTAAGGCTCGCGGCATTGAGACTGATTCCCGAGAGGCGCAAAAAGGCTATCCTCGCGTTTGTAAACCACCCTCCCGGGATGAGCGCATTCGACCGCTACGGCCTGTATGAAATCGCTCGGTTAATGGCGAATAATGGTATAGCCTTTTACCCGGTTTATCGAGACTCAAGCATCTCAAGCAGCGAGCTGGATTACATAGCCGCACAAACAGGCGGGTATGCCTCTTTAGTTTTCCGGGCGGAGGGAAGCGGTGCCCTGATTGACGAACTAAGAAACACAGGGGTTGGGAGATACACTATCACCTGGCCCACCGAAAACATATCCGAGTATGGTAGAAAATTTCTGGCGGTATCGGTGGAAGTTACCTACACCAAGAAGAGTGGGCGAGATGAATCAGGCACCTTCGCTCCACTCAGTTAGGAAACATCCAACACAGCAGCGAGCTGGGAAAGGCGCCCCCTTCTTAAGCCACCGGCCCTATGGCAGCCAGCCTCCAGCCCTGCGGAAATTTTCGGAAGTAAAAGCCCATCTTTTCGGACCAAAAAGTTATCTCCTCAAGTGCTCCGGCAAATTGCGGCCAAATTCCGATATCCAACCGCCAGAAACCATTTGCCAGGGGTACAACATCTATGCCGTCCAGTTGAAAAACATCGCCAGCCTCGTATGAATCAATATCGTACTTCGCAAAGAGCCGTTCCATTTCCACCCCTACATCAGGCTTCTTAACGCCCTCGTCGTAGAGAGGAAGAAACAGAGTATCCGCGACCACTGAAAGAGAAAGGGCCAAATTCTCGCTGAAAACCCCTCGCAGCAGCTTGCCAAAAAAATACTCCGATGCCTCTTGTCCAACTATGTTTTCTAACCTCTCCTCGGACGAAGCCGGCACCACGGCATCCACAGTCTCCACAGGACGTTCCACCCGATAGAAATCAGGGAAGATGAGTTGAGCCATGGCTCGAAAATTTTCGGCACGCGGAGCATCTCCCAACTCATCGAAACGTTTGGCTACCTGATCGTATGCATCGGCAAGATCGTAGCGCTGCACATCAGACATATCCTCATAGAACCCCGTAGCTGCACCAATCACGCCTACGGCGATAGGAAAAACAAGCACGAGCAAAATGACACGTTTCATAGCAAGCCTCCAGAAAAAGTTGACTTGCACATGATAGCTTAGAATTCCATTCTTGTAAAACTCCCGATGCCAAAAAAATATCAAAGGCAATTTATCATTGATAGTATCGCGCTAAAATCGTAAATTCCTTGCATGGTCCCCAAGGGAATTAACGACGGCGAATTGCTTGAGGATATCAGAGAAGACTTGAAGGAACCTGAGATGTGGAAGGTAATCCTGCTCAACGATGATTACACTCCGAGGGATTTTGTGGTGGAAGTGTTGGTTTCGGTGTTTCATAAGCTGCCGATTGAAGCCACAAAAATAATGCTTGATGTCCACAACAGAGGTAGGGGAACAGTGGGCATCTACCCTTATGACATAGGCCGCACAAAGGTTATCCAGGTAACTTATTTGGCTCGTGAACGTGAATATCCTCTGAAAAGCATTTTGGAGAAGGCATGAAGCCGACAGAAGAAGTACAAGGAATATTGAACGTTGCTTACAACGAGGCCAAGGCATCGGGGCATGAATTTATCACCCCGGAACACATCCTGCACACGGCATTGGCATTCGATGGTCCACGTGAAATTCTGGTGAAGTGCGACGCTAACCCCGATGAAGTACGTGAAAATTTGGAGTCGTATTTTGCAAAATACATAGGAAAAAGCAGCAATGGGGAGCCAATCCTAACCGAGGGCTGGCAGAATGTGATTGAGCAAACAATAATTCGCATGACCAGCGCGGGGAAAGACGAAATAGCCTCCTCGGATCTTCTAGTGGCGCTTTTTGATTTGAAAGGATCCTTTGCCTCATATTACCTGCAAAAAGCAGGAGTTGAGCGGCTAAGGCTGCTGGAAATAGTTTCTCATGGCATGTCGTCCAAGGAAGAGGAAAATAACATAGAGGACAGCACTATACATGCCCAAGACGAGCAGAAGGATACCGGGGAAAGCATCAAACAGAGTAAAGATAATGCCTTGGGGCGATTCGCCACCGATTTAACAACCAGGGCAGAAAAGGGGGAGCTAGAGCCTCTGATCGGCCGCGAGGATGTTATTGAGCGAACCCTGCAAGTGCTTAGCCGCCGACTCAAAAACAATCCCATACATGTCGGTGATCCTGGAGTGGGAAAAACGGCAATTACCGAGGGTTTGGCCCACCTCATTGTCAGGGAGGAAGTGCCGAGCTTTCTCAAGGGATTCAGAATCTGGACTCTGGATATGGGATCAATTCTCGCTGGCACACGTTATCGCGGTGACTTTGAAGAGCGGATAAAAAAGGTGCTGAGCGAACTCAAAAAGCGTGACAATATAATTCTGTTTATCGATGAGATTCACACTATCATAGGGGCTGGTGCAACTTCGGGGGGCAGTGTGGACGCATCGAATTTGCTGAAGCCGGCGCTGATGTCCGGAAAGCTTCGATGCATTGGTTCCACTACTCATGAAGAGTTCAAAAAATTCTTCGAAAAAGATCATGCTCTGGCAAGACGGTTTCAGAAAATCGATATACTTGAACCATCGAAAGACGAAACATATCAGATACTGCTTGGGCTCAGAGCCTCGTACGAACTGCACCATGGTGTAGTTTACGAGAATGAAGCCCTTAGAGCAGCGGTAGACCTGTCAGATCAATTTATCAACGAGAAGAAACTGCCTGATAAGGCAATAGATCTTATTGATGAGGCAGGAGCCTGGAGAAGATTACACGAGCAGAGGATTTCCTCAAATCGAAAGGAACTGTCTGAGCCCGATGAATTCAAAGAGAATACTGCGGCTAATGAGATTGAAACCATGAGGATGGGAGCAGATAAGCCACTCTCACGGCAGACACGGGAAATTGAAGAGGTAGATGAAAAGTTTCTCCCCCGTATTGCGGTATCGGATATAGAAAAAGTGCTCGCCAAAATCGCCGGAATTCCGGAGAAAACTGTATCCGCGGGGGAAACCGATCAGCTCATGAGCCTTGGTGCCCGCCTTAAAGCTGTGATCTTTGGTCAGGATGGAGCTGTTGATGATGTGACAACGGCAATCAAGCGTTCCAGGGCGGGCTTCCGTAAATCCGATAAACCGGTCGCCAGCTTTCTCTTCGTTGGTCCAACCGGTGTTGGCAAAACTGAACTCGCCCGCAGCTTGGCCCGGGAATTGGGGATTCCGCTACACCGCTTTGATATGAGTGAATATCAGGAAAAGCACACGGTGAGCCGCCTAATTGGTTCACCCCCGGGTTATGTGGGTTACGAGGAAGGCGGAATTCTGACTGATGCGATAAGAAAAACACCTCACGCGGTGTTACTTCTTGATGAGATAGAAAAGGCGCATCCGGATATCTATAACGTACTCCTTCAGATGATGGACTATGCCACCATAACGGATAACATGGGACGCAAGGCAGATTTCAGAAATGTTGTAATAATTATGACATCCAACGCAGGCGCTCGGGAAATTGGAAAGCAGAAACTTGGTTTCGGCGCAAGTGAGTATGATTACGGTACTCTCACTGATGCGGTTCAGAGATACTTCTCTCCGGAATTTAGAAATCGTATGGATAAGGTTGTGAAATTCGAACGCCTGGACATTGAAATCGTAGAGAGAATTGTCAGGAAAGAACTAGACGACTTCAGGAGCATGCTTAGTCCCAAGGGAGTTAGCCTGAGGATTTCCGATACCGCAATCACCTGGATTGCCAAAAAGGGATACTCTTCCGAATTCGGAGCACGCAATGTGGCTCGCGTAGTTGAGGATAAGATAAAGGCCTTCTTTGTGGATGAAGTTCTCTTCGGATCACTTTCATCAGGGGGTCTTGCAATTGCCGATATCGAGGAAGACGATATACATATCCGAACGGAGGCTAACGATCGATAGCGAAACACGTAATTTTCTCAGGGAAGAAATAATGCTGCCAGACCCGTCGACGATTGATGGGGAAATTGTGGCAGTTGGCGGAAACCTCTCTTCCGACACCCTTCTATCGGCATACAACAAAGGAATATTCCCCTGGTTCACAGATGGGGAATCGATACTCTGGTGGAGTCTGGATCCACGTTTCATACTTTATCCCAGGCAAATTCACCTCTCAAAGAGACTGTGCAGGCATATCAGAAAAAAACCCTACAGACTTACTTTGGATACAACATTTTCACTGGTGATTGACAATTGTCGCAAAGTTAAGCGGCCAAATCAGAAGGGCACCTGGATTACGGATGATATGATGAAGGCCTATACAAGGCTCAATGAATTGGGATATGCACATTCGGTAGAGACATGGGATGGTGATGAGCTGGCAGGGGGACTCTATGGGGTGGCTCTAGGAGGATGCTTCTATGGCGAATCCATGTTCTCCCTGCGGCCTGATGCTTCCAAGATAGCGTTTGCAGCCCTTGTCGGAACCCTGATTGATGCCGATATCGGCCTAATTGACTGCCAGCAGCACACCCGGCTCCTCTCTCTGTTTGGAGCCATTGGCATCCCCCGAAAAAAATTTCTTAAAATACTTGCCATAGAATTGAAGAAGCCGACATACAGGGGGGATTGGAAGAAATTCTTTCCAAGGTTCCCGAAATCAATCTTATGGAATTCTCTTGAAATCGATTAAATGTTTCACCTTAGTATTTTTGCTAGGTTCGATAGAGCTGCTCTTCGCCCAAAGTGAGGATTACCATGAGGCGGAGGTTTCTAAATCCGAGCTGGCTGAATTACTCGATTTAGCTCTTTCATTGGCGGAGAAAGGGCTATGGAAAGAGGCATTTCAGACTCTTGACGATGCGGAAAAGCTAGATCCTATGGATTCGAGAATTCAGTCTTACAGGATTTCCTTTCAAGAATTATCCGCATTGGACGAGGCGCAAAAACGCTGGATATCCGGAGAAAAAACCGAGGTAAAATTACCCGAAAGCGAAGTCGAATCGCCGTCTCAACCCAAATTCGTCATCAATAGGGAGAAAAGAGATGAAAAAGAGAATCCGGTTAAACAAAGAGATAGTCTTCGGATAGATTTTTCACTGAAGCTGTTTGCACTAGATACTCAAACATTGGAATCGAGAAATGTGTGGCTAACCGGGAACGAGTTCATTTTTTCGTCCCTTGGTTTGGATGCCAGGTATTGGATGCCGTTTCTTGGAAAGACTGGGGGGTTTAGCCTTCGAAGCAGTGGATACTCCTGGACACAGGGTAGTCCGAGCTACCTGCTTAATTCATTGGACTTGGGAACCAATCTTAGAGGATTCATTCTTGAAAGAGCCTTGTCGAGGCTGGAAACTGGAATTGACTTCGGAGTTTCACTCCACACAAAGAAGGCAATTGACACGGAATTCAGTCCAGTGCTCTTCCTTGGTTTCTGGGCGCAGGATCCGGTGCTGTATCATGTACTGAGAATCAATTCCCTGGAGCGTTTGGTATTCGGAGGGGGACTGCGCATCTATTTATCGACAAGAGAGAAGACAGTCGATTTGGTTGATTACAGAATTGAGAGCTCATGGTATTTCGACCATGCCTATGTAGGACTCCGTTTCGAATGGTGGGTTTTCACTACCGCTCTTGATCGGTCAAATATGTTTTCCCCTTCTTTCTTCAGTGGAATTAGATATTGACTGCGGCAATCTTAGAGCCCCACTCTGATGGCCCGAATATTCCTTACGGCAGGAAGGATTTGGGAGCGCAGTGATCCGGAAATTTCGGGCGCGAGGAGGAAACTACTGTCGCACTTCAATCTGCGGGCTTTTCAAACTCGGTTCAAAAATCGATGCTGCTCCGGGTGTGATTATTATCCTGCCGTCCATATCGACTAAGGCGGCTTCAATGCCATTGAGGCTGTGTACAAGTTTCAGACCCTCATCAATACCCAGCACAAAGACTGCGGTAGATAGGGCATCGCCGTCAACTGAATGCTCAGACAGAATAGTGACACCCGCAAGTCCATTGTCGACAGGATATCCGCTGCTGGTATTCAGAATGTGGTGGTAGCGTTTGCCGCCTATTTCGGAAAAACGTTCGTATATGCCTGAGGATACTACCGATCCGCCTTTCAACTTGAAGATGCCAAGATATTCCCCCCGGTCGCCAAAGGGGTCCTGCACGCCTATCCTGTAAGCTTCCCCATCCGGTTTTGAACCTGAGACGAGTATATTCCCACCCAGATTGAGGAGAAAATTTCGCTCACCATTGCTCTGCAGAAATTCTGCGACGCGATCGGCTATCCACCCCTTCGCTATTCCGCCAAGATCTAACTTCATCCGGGCGGAATCCGATGTCGAAATTGGCGATTGCTGCCCCCCGAGGGTTACGGTTTCCGCTTTTATCGACACGGCCTGGTAGTCCACAAGGGTCAGCACGGCCTGTATTTCAGAAGGGGTAGGAAGCCGCGCATCCTCAGTTCCAATACCCCATAGACTAACCAGAGCTCCAATTGTGGGATCAAAAGCTCCGTTCGAGAGGCGAGCGTATCGCAGTCCAGCCGCAACCAACCCTTTTGTGGTGTCCGAAACAGAAACTGCGGTGCCTATGGGTGCGGAATTTATCCGTGAAACTTCGCTCGAATCCCTATGGCTGCTCAGTTGATTCTCCAGCTCCTCAATAAGTTCAAAGGCGCCATCCAGAATTTCCTGCCTATCACTCTGGTATACCCGAATCAGAACAAGCGTATCGAGAAGAAATCTGCTATCCTCAATCGTGTCGGCTCCCCTACCCTCCCTGAACATGAGGCGCAGCGCCAGACTCAATCCAATTGCGCTCCCCAGTACAAGTGCAAGGAGGAATAGCGATTTTCTTTTTACCATGGTGCAAGTATATTGTAATGAAGCTTAAATATGGAGGGATCCTTTAATGAGCGAAGCGAAGCGGATTCTGATAGTTGGCGGAGGTTACGCGGGCTTAAGCGCGGCCAAGTTCCTGCGCAAAAAATACAAGAGGCAGAAAGCCGTCCGTATTACCCTTGTTGATCGAAATCGCTTTCACACCCTGATGACTGAGCTCCACGAGGTCGCGGGAGATCGGGTGCCGCAGGAATCCGTAAAGGTTAGCTACGACAGAATATTTTCGGGGACCAATGTGAATGTGGTCTTTGACGAAATTGTAGAAGTGGATTTTGAGGGGAAAAAGGCGATTGGCAAGATAGGTGAGTATAGGTGGGACAGGATCTTACTTGCCTACGGCGGAATTCCGGCAGATTTCAATATCCCTGGAGTGAGGGATAATACTTTTTCGCTTTGGTCCATCGACGATGCACTGCTGATTAAAAACCACCTTGAAACTACTTATCGTAAGGCTGCTCTTGAGAGCGATGAAAGAATACGCCGTGAGCTTATGCGAGTTGCTGTGGCGGGCGGGGGCTTTACGGGAGTGGAACTGGTCGGAGAATTGGTGGAGTATTTACCGGTTCTATGCGAGAGATATGCCCTACCCCGGGAAGACGCGAAACTGATTAATCTTGAGGCCATGGGGGATATTCTTCAGATTCTTCCTGAAGCACTGAGGGCCAAGGCAAGGGCATATATGGAGAAGAAGGGAGTGGAGGTTCGGGTTAATGCCCTCGTAACAAGGGCTACCCCAACGGCCTTCCATATGAGAAATGGTGAAATAATCAAAGCCGGCACAAGGGTGTGGACCTGCGGTGTGAGAGGCAACTGTTTCACTGACAGCCCTGCCTTGAAGGAGGGCAAGGCGGGACGGAAGGAAGTCGATGACTTCATGCACTGCAGCGGCCATGAGAATGCTTACATGGCCGGCGATGGGATTTGGTATCTTGAAGACGGGAAGCCTATTCCACAGATAGTTGAAGCGGCAGAGCAAACCGCCAAGACCGCGGCCTACAATATTTCCGTTGACATAGACAGGATGCTTAACAGGAAGACGAGCTCCCATCGGCGATATCAAGGCAAGTACCATGGGTATATGGTTTCCATTGGCAGCAAAATCGCGGTTTCCCATACTGGCGGTATTGCAATGGCCGGCTTCTTCGCCATGGCAATGAAGCATGTGGTAAATCTGTATTACCTATTCACCATCGCGGGATTCAATGCCTCTTGGGACTATTTGAAACACGAAATACTGGATATTCGCCATGGCCGCTCTCTGATTGGGTCCTTCCTTGTGTGGAAGACACCCGCATACTGGCTTCTCCCTCTTCGAGTATTTGCCGGGGTGCAGTGGCTTATCCAGGGGGTGAAAAAAATTTCGGACGGCTGGCTGGATAGGTCGAACGATTTTGTATCGGTGGCAGGTGCTGGAGGGGATGCCGTAACAGCGGCTACTGATGCGGCCGCTAACGCGAATACGGCTGCTGAGTATGGATCGACACTGCTCAGAGAGCCCTGGGAGCCTTATACCTGGATCGCACAGTGGACCGTAAACCGAGCGCCTCTCTTTTTTCAGACGGGCATTGTTTTTTTCGAAATACTAATAGGGCTGGCGTTGATAGGGGGTGCCTTTACCTGGCTGTCTGCCGCGGCATCTTTTCTTTTTTGCATAATGCTTATAGTGGGAGCGATGGCGGATTCTTCAATTTTTTGGTATATGTTTGCCGCCCTGGCCCTGATGGGAGGGGCGGGCCGGACATTCGGCTTGGATTACTGGATAATCCCCTTCGTTAAGAGGTGGTGGAACGGCACCCGCCTTGCACGGAGAACCTTTCTCTATCTGGGCGAGCCCCAAACTAAAAAAAGAATGGAGAAAGTTAGCTTATCTCGGAAGTCAGGGAATACCGATGGAAAATGAGAGCCTTGATTCCTTGAGAAATCAGTTTCCAGCCGCGCCTGAGTATCTTGCTCAAATCTTCTTCATCGAACGCGATAAGGGCGCCGTTTCGAATTCGGATTTGGCGGCCAGACTCAAGGTGTCCAGACCAGCAGTATCGCAGGCCGTAAGACGCTTGAAGAAACTGAACCTGGTGAGCCAAGAGCGCTATAGCACCATTGATTTCACAACCAAAGGGCGCATCTTGGCGGAGAAGACAGCAATACGTCATTTCCTACTTGAGCATCTGCTGGTCCGGGCGCTAGGTTATCCCTGGGATAAGTCGGATACTGAGGCAGTGCATTTACAGGCCTCACTCTCTGATGAGCTAACTTCCTATCTACTGCGTCACTTTGATAATCCTAGCACCTGTCCGCATGGAAATCCGCTGCCCGGCTCCAGTGTGGAGCGGAAATATCTGGCGGCGCCAACTTTGTCAAAGGCTGAAGTAGGGGCGAGTGTAAGGATTATTAGAATTACCGAAGAGGGTGAGCTGATTAATGGTATGCTCTCTTTCTGTCAGAAGAATGGGCTTGCACCGGGCACGATGGTTGAGATAATCTCGCAATCCGAAGCGGAAACCGTCTGTCTCGGCAGACTAGGCAGGCTGACGATTCCGATGGTTTTTTCAACCCATATCAGGTGGCAGGCCTGTGACTGAGATTTCGGCAGTCTCTCTTGCAGGTTCAGCGTAGCAAAGCGCCTCTCTTAGCAAATCGGCATAGTAATAAGCCTCACCGCCATACGCCCTAAGTAAGCTTACAAATCCATCGTGCTGTCACGCAGCCTTTCCGGCCATGATATCCAACCGTATCAAGGTACCCCTCTCGCGGCCTTGCCAGAATCTAAATTCAATACCTGCGCAGCAGTTCTGCCGAAATCCAGCTCCGGTCTCGGATGGAATAAATTCATCGAATATCAACCAACTGTCTTGAACGGTTTCTCCGGAACAATTTCCGGTGTTTTCCGGCACGGTAACTGGATCTAACCATCGGACCCGCTTCAACATAGGTAAACCCCATATTAAGAGCCTCATCTTTGAATTCGAGGAAGTCATCAGGACTCCAATAATGCATTACCGGCAGGTGTCTTTTACTCCTGGTTGGCTGCAAATACTGCCCCATGTATAGGATTTCGCACCCCGTTTCCCTGATATCCGATATGGTTTCCAAGATTTCGCGTCTTTCCTCGCCGAGCCCTAGCATGATGCCGCTCTTAATCAATATGCTAGGGGCTATTTCCCCGGCAGTTCTAAGGAAATCCAGGGAGCGATCATAGTCACTGCTTGATCGGACAAGGGAACTTAGGCGTCGCACAGTCTCCACGTTATGACCAATCACATCCGGGGCCGAGTCGACAAGCTCCGCTATACTTTCCCTGCTTCCCTTCATATCCGAGGAGAGGTATTCTACTGTAATCGCGGGATTTATGGCGCCTATGGCCATTCGGGTTGCCGCCAGCCATCTGGCGCCCCCATCTTCCAAATCGTCCCTGCTTACCATGGTGATTACCGCATGCCCGATGCCAAGCTCTCTTACCGCCAAGGCCACCCGCTGCGGCTCATCTTCAGCCGGAGGCTTCGGCACCCCTCTCTCTACCGCACAGAATCGACAGCTTCGAGTGCAGATGGATCCAAGTATCATAAAAGTGACAGTTTTGAACTCGTTCCAGCACTCGTAGAGATTGGGGCATCTTGCTTCTCTGCACACCGTATGCAGATTCTTGGCGCGCAGCTCCCGCCCAATTGTACTTTCCGCGGTACTGATTTTAACCCTCAGCCACTCGGGTTTTCTTTCCATCACCTTGCTTAAGGTAGCTTAGCCTACCCTCTTCTGCAAGTAAGGCCGCCGCACTTGCTTCAATCTCTCAAAAGGAGGAAAATCGGGCGATGAAATTCATGGTGCTGCCTTTCGGTTGCCAGATGAATCGCTCTGATACCGAGAGAATTCGCACAGTTCTAAGTTCTATGGGCCTTGAGGAAAGCAAGTTCGAGGATGATCCCGACTTGGTAATCAAGGGGATAATCGCCTGCTCCGTAAGGCAGAAGGCAGTAGACCGGGTATACGGGAGAATACGGAATTGGAATGCATCGGCGAAGAAAACACTAACCTTTCTTACGGGCTGCATTCTGCCCATCGACGAAAGGAAATTCGCAGATCTGTTCGATTTTGTGCTTCCCATTGATATGATTTCAAAACTGCCTGGTAAGATACGCGAAAAAATAGGCAGCACGAATTTCTCTTCACCGCTTTCAGGTGAATTCTCCGATGCTTCCTTGATACAAAAGAGAATAGAGAATTTTTGGCGGATTAGACCCATCTATTCATCGGACACAGAGGCATTCATCCCGATACAGAATGGCTGCGACAAATTTTGCACCTTCTGTGCAGTTCCCTATACAAGGGGCCGCGAGGTTTCCCGACTCCCGGCGGGTATATTGAACGAATTGCGTCACCTGGTTGGAAGAAACCATCGCTCGCTCACCTTGCTGGGACAAAATGTTAACTCCTACGGTTCTGATAGGGTGGATTCTAAACTGAACTTCGCCGCGCTGATGAAATCAATCGGGGAAATCGGTCTGGAAACCGGCAAAGAATTTTGGACTTATTTTACGTCACCCCATCCACGAGATATGAGCGAAGCGTTACTTGACGTGATAGCGGAATATGATGTACTGGCAAAGCAAATTCACCTACCCCTCCAATCGGGTGATGATGAGGTGCTTCATAGAATGAATCGTGATTATTCTGTGGCTGATTATCGACATGTGGTGCATGAGATACGATGTATCCTGCCCGAGGCAACACTTTTTACCGACATCATTGTGGGTTTCTGCGGCGAAACCGATGCGCAGTTTGAACGAACCCTGGAGGCAATGAGGGAGATTAAATTTGATATGGCGTATATCGCAAAATACAGCCCAAGACCGGGTGCAGAAAGCACTCGCTGGGCAGATGATGTTAGCAGAGAGGTGAAGGAACAGCGTTTTGCCGAGGCAAGCGATGTGCTGAGGGAGATTGCCGCCAGTAAAAACAAAGAAATGCTGGCAAGCAAACGAAAGGTGCTGCTTCTCGACAGAAATGAGCAAAGGGGCTACCTTTCCGGCCATACGGAAGGAAGAATTCCGATACGTCTCGGCCTGGATGCGGCCGCTGTGAAATCAACCGGCGGAGATGTCGAAAATAGGATTGGGGTGGGAGATTTTGCCATGGCACAAATTATTTCAACCGGACCCCTAAGTGTTGAAGGGAGAATTCTATGAATGTGCTGCAAAGGCGCAGGGTTGCCTTCAAAACCCTAGGCTGCAAGCTTAATCAGGCAGAGACCGAGTCCATGGCAACGGCTTTTTCAACAAGGGGCTGGGACTTGGTTGACTTCGGTGAAAGAGCCGATGCGATTGTGCTCAATAGCTGCACAGTTACAAACCAGGCTGACAGAAAGAGCCGCCTGGAGATGAACCGAGCGATGCGGATGGCCGCAGTTGCCTTGCCGCCACCGCTTCTGATTTTCACCGGCTGCCATGTTGATGCGAATCTTAGAAAATCCGAGCACATTGAGAATCAGTGGGATGTGTATTTTCAGGATGATGACAATGTTCTTCTGGTTGGCAATATGGACAAAATCCGTATTCCCGGGCTTGTGGATGCGCATTTCAAGGGTAAGGCCGCAGATATTGGGCCGAAAAGTGCGACGCGAACAACCCGGACAAGGGCCCTAATCAAGGTTCAAGATGGATGTGACAATTTCTGCAGCTTCTGTATCGTTCCATTTGTCCGCGGTCCCGGATTTAGCAGAGGGTTAGATGATTGTGTCTCTGCTGTCAAAGAAGCCGCGAAGGCCGGTTTTCGGGAAATGGTACTCACCGGAATAAACATGGGTCGTTGGGAACAGGCGAATCAAGGCTTCACAGACTTGTTGGAAGCCATTCTTCATTGTTCGGGAGATTTCCGGCTCCGATTGAGTTCCATTGAACCCGATGGGATTGACAACAGGTTCTTAGAATTGATGGCACACCCGAAGATGGCTAATCATCTGCATTTATGCCTGCAATCCGGCTCGGAGAGAGTACTTCGTTTAATGGGACGACGTTATACGGCGGGTACTTTTGAGAGAATAGTCGAACGGCTTCGGGAGAAGGTGCCGGAAATCAATATTACGACGGATGCAATCGTTGGATTCCCCGGTGAAACCGAGGTGGATTTTGAAGACACGTTTGATCTCTGTGAACGCTTGAGCTTTGGCCATATTCATACTTTTCCATACTCACTGAAAGAGGGAACTCTTGCAGCCTCAATGGAGGGGCAGGTTCCGAAGAAGGAGAAAACACGTCGGGCAGCCCTAATTCGAGGAATTTCGGAGTCCGCAAAGCGTTCTTTCAGAAAATCCTTGATTGGAAGCAGTCAAAGAGTACTTGTGGAAGGGATTTTACGGCAAGACGACGGTGAAGTCATTGCCTCAGGACTTTCAGGCCCATATGTTCCGGTTCGTTTTAAGATTCCCGGGGATGAGACTAACAGCGGAGGACCGGCACAAAGCAAGGATGAATTCAATGGGAACCCAGAGACTATCTGTGTCGATAGTTCAAGCGTCAATGATGACTCCGAATTCGATGCCGGCCGCCCCCGAAATGATGCGGAGATAAAAAGCCGCTATTTCACTGTGAGGATTGTGGGTATTGAGACCGGGAATAACCCGGCATTGTTGGGAGAATTGACATAGGGGCAGCATTGGCATGGGAGCTGATCTCTCTTTCAATGCGGTGCCGAATGTGACTTGCCGCGATTAGTGGGCGTTCCCAGGGAGAAAGGGAATTGTTCAAACGCCTCATGGGATTAAGACTTGTCACCCTTCGTTCTGCCTCCGCGCATGCTGGAAATTCAAGCAGATTGACGGCTAACTACCAGACTCATTTTTCTCCAGCTTCCCAGACGGTAACGCAGCAGCATCCCTACACTCAGAACCAAGACAAAGCAGATAAAAACCACCCACATTGAAATTGCCGATATATCCAGCATCCTAATAGAAAACCATGCGATTCCAGCAAAAATCCAATGTGTACCAACGGATATCCACATGACAAACCTGGTGTCCCCGGCACCTCGCAGTGCACCGGCATAGATTAGCTGTGTGGCATCTCCCAGGGTGTACAGCGCGGCCAAACGGAGCATCGTGCTAGCCAAAGCAGCAACATTGGATTCTCCCCCCTCGAAGCCTGAGGTGAATACTCTGACGAGTTTGTCTGCCCAGATGACAAATATAAGCATCATGAGAGCAGCGTATATCCAAGTGACTAGCAGTGTGAGTCGTGTGGAATGCTCAGCTCCGTCAATATTTTTCCCTCCCACGTATCTCCCTGCCAGGGTAGTGGCCGCGAAGCCAAGACCCAACATCGGAATAAATGCCAGCATGTCATAATTGAACACTATTGTTACGGCCGCTGCCGTGTTTGGTCCATATGAATGCATCAGTTGGACGAAGAAGTTGAAGGCTGCAATGTTGAAGAAGGTTTCAAGACCTGCCGGAGTCCCATATCGAATCAACATCACCATGAGCGGTCGGTCGAAGCCTAATTCGGCTGCGGTTCCGTATTCCCTTCTGTACGGCGGGGAAAGATAGACTCCAAGCAGAATGAACATGATTGTAGCCGAGCCAAGCAGTGTTCCGTATGCCGCGCCGACAATGCCCAGCGCGGGCATTCCAAGCTTTCCAAATATAAGTATCCAGTTGGCGGGAATGTTCACGAGCATGCCTAACGCGTTCGCCGCCATCACCACGCGGGTACGCCCCAAACCTATGAAAAAACCCGCCAGAGAGTATCTGATGAGCCCGAATATCGAGCCAAATATGAGGATGCGGAAATAGGACATTTCCAGGTTTATCTGCTCGGGGAGGTGCCCCATAGAACTGAAGAACAGCCTTACTAGTGGAATTATCAATATAAGAATTGGCCATCCAATGAAGGCAAGGCGGATGGACTGAGCCGTTGCACGCGCGCAGTTTCTCTTAATGCCGGCCCCGTCGTTTTGGGCGACAATGGCGTTAACATATCCGATTATCCCGATGAAAAACGACATGACATTGAAGGCCGTGAGCCCCCCGCTCATCGCTCCGGCGATGTGCAATTTGCCTAACCTGGACAAGAAGAGACGATCGACAAAGAGATTGACTGTTTCCGATGCCTGGCTTAGCACCATCGGAAGCGCAATAGTGATTATATTTTTCAGCCTGGGACGTCGAAAAACAGTACTCTCGCTAGTCATCAAATAGACCATATCCTAGTCCCATAACAATGAGAAGATGATGGAATTAGAGTGGAACTGCCTATAAAATCCATCCCGAGATTCGCTACGGAATCCTCATATCGATTTTTGATGCCAACCCCACTTCGCACCCAATAACATACCTACTCCTTCTCCCTGTATTCCAGGAGCTTAGCAGGGTTGAAACTGGAACAACTTGCTGGGAGGAATAGATTTAGGATATGTTCTGGTGATGCCGCTGCCAAAAAATTTTGAGGGCGTAACTGTCCACCTTGTTGGGATAAAGGGCACAGGGATGTGCGCATTAGCGGAACTGCTTGTAAAGCTTGGAGCCCGAGTTTCGGGATCGGATGTTGAAGAGGAATTTTACACGGATGCTATTCTGGCAGAAATAGGAGTGAAAGTTGGAATTTTTGGTCCGAATCCGGATGAAGCTGCAAATGACAGCACCGAGGCAAAATCTTCTGAAAAAACACCGCCCTCTGAGGTTGGTGGACCAGACCTGCTGAGGGATGATGTGGAGTTAGTAATAAATTCGGCCGCGTATGATGATTCCAACGCGGTTATGGCTGAGGCCCATAGACGAGGGCTGCCGATTCTGAGTTATCCGGAGGCGCTTGGCGAACTATCACGTGGATATGAGGCAGTTGCTATTGCCGGAGTGCACGGCAAGACTACCATCGCGGCTATGGCTGGAATTCTGATGCGGACACTCGCATTACCGGCCACAGTTGTGGTTGGAAGTGCGGTAAGGGGTTTTGGGGAGGTCTTGAGCAATCTCCCGGATACAGATCTAAGCGATGATGAAATTGATGCCCATGGAACGCGCAAGACCTCGATTGACAGTGCCTATCGATCGGTTTGGAGGGGGGGGGATAGGTTTCTGGTGGCGGAAACCTGCGAATACAGACGCCACTTTTTGCACTTTCATCCGAAGATAGTGCTGCTAAGCAGCGTTGAATCAGACCACCAAGATTATTTTCCGGACTATGCTTCAATTAGCCTGGCCTTCGTGGAACTATGTAAACGTTTACCTAGGGGCGGGAAGTTAATTTACTGCTTTGATAACGATGGCGCGAGAGATGTGGCCGCCCAAGTTGAACTGAAGCGGCCTGACATACGTATGATCCCCTATGGAGCCCGGGCCGTAGGAGAATGGCGAGTTAGGATTGGAAATACCGGAATGGGGATTGCGGGCGAGAATCCGTTTCGACTCGATGCGTTTAACTGTGATTTTCGGCTTAAGCTTCCCGGCAGACATTCTGTGCTGGATGCTGTTGCCGCCTTAGCCCTTGTCCACTCGCTTTGCGAATGGGAACTTAGAGACCTTGATTGGGCGATGATGAAAAAGTCCCTAGCCGAATTTCAGGGAAGCAGACGGCGCAGTGAGATCATTGGTGAGAAAAATGGACTCCTGGTGATTGACGACTACGCTCATCACCCGACATCCATAAAGAGTTGCCTGGATGGATTTCGAAAATTTTATCCCGGCCGACCCCTGATAGTTGACTTCATGCCACATACTTACAGCCGAACAGCGGCGCTGATTGAGGATTTTGTGAAATGCTTTGACGATGTTGATATACTTCTTCTTCATCCAATTTACTCTTCAGCCAGAGAAAAATACAATGGCGGTATTGATGGCCTTGAGCTGTGGAAAAGAGTTTCTGCAAGACGGGAAAAATACCGGAGAAGAGAATATGAACGGCGTGATACCCTTTTCTGCCAGTCCTTGAACCAAGCTGCAGAGATACTAGGTTCTATTCTTCGTGCCGGCGATTTATTCATCACTCTGGGTGCCGGGAATAATAGACCTCTCGGCTCACAAGTTTTAGAGGAGTATGGAGGGTTCTAATGCGCAATACATATCCGAACTGTCGCACGACACTCTGCCGGAACCGCGAAATTGGAATTAGCCAGATGATAGACAATTAACGCATACGAAACACTGTCTTTCACACAGAGGGAGCGTGAGAAGTGATAAGCAGTATGACAGGATTTGGCTGCGCCGAAAAAGAGGATTTGGGTGTGTGGATTGTGGTTGAAATCAGATCTCTAAATGCCCGCTATCTTGATATTGCAGTTTCACTGCCTCCTCCTCTCTCCTCCCTGGAAAGAAGAATCCGAGAAAAACTAGGGTTTCTAAGCCGCGGTAGGGTGGAAGTGAATGTTCGAATAAGGGACATTGAGGATAAATTATCGATTAAGGTTGATTGGAACGCTGCGGCTGCATGGAAAATCGCCCTGGGGGAACTCGCAGGGTTTTTAGACAGTGCCCGGCAAATACCTCTGGACTTGCTAGCTAGTCAGGATGGAGTGTTCAAGGTGGAACATGAAGGAGATGAGGAAGCTTATTGGACTATGCTTGAGCCACTGCTCCTTACGGCCGCGGCTCAGGTTACGGATATGCGTGAACGGGAGGGTGAGCAGCTCACCAAGGACATCGAAGAACAGCTCCTGGCCATTGAGGGAATTATTGAGAAAATTTCTGCTCAAACACCCGTGATTCGCAGCGAGGTTGAAATGAAGTTGAAACGTGGCTTCGTCGAAATTTTGGGAGAATACGCTGACGAGCAGCGTATCTTGCTGGAAATTGCATCCTGGATTGCAAAAACAGATATCAATGAGGAACTAGTCCGCCTAGGATCGCATGTTTCCGCATTTAGGAGAGAAATCAACCTGGCCGGAGCAAAGGGGAAGAAACTGGATTTTCTTGCCCAGGAAATGGGAAGGGAAATAAACACAATTGGCTCAAAATCTCTCCAGGCTGAAGTTAGCATGGAAGTTGTGAACATGAAGGACGCGCTTGAGAAGCTTCGAGAACAGCTGCGCAATGTCGTATAAAAACGAACTGCAGATTGCAATTTCGGGCTGCAGCGGCTGTGGCAATTCTACCGTAAGCCGCATTCTTGCAAAGCGTCTAAATTTGAACCTGGTCAATTATACTTTTCGAAGCATTGCACTGGAGGATGGCATTAGCTTTGAAGAAGTTTGCAGACGTGCGGAAATTGAAGATAAGTACGATCTTCGAGTCGATCGTGCTCAGATAATTCTCGCAAGAAAATCGCCGTCCGTTTTAGGTTCGCGCCTTGCAATTTGGCTGCTTGAAGAGGCCAGTATCAAGGTGTTCCTGAAAGGATCGCTGGAAACTCGGGTCAGGCGGATTCAGCAACGGGAGGGAGGCTCAATGGAGAGCTTGCTCAGGGCAACCGCACTAAGGGATAAGCGCGACCACGAAAGATATCGGAGACTCTATGGTATCGATAATTATGACTATTCGAAGGCAGATCTAATTGTCGACACCGACGGCCTAGATGCATCCCAGGTAGCCGACATAATAGAAGAGGCAGTTGGAAAACTCAAGCATGCTTGATCCCATGTTTTGATGGTTCATCATTTCCCGCTGAATGGGAGGAAGGACTGTGGGTCAGATTTTGCGCAGGCGCGCCACAGCGACTGAGGCAGTGCAGTGGGCAATACAAAATAGTCAGGAAAAGCTTAAGATCACTGGCGCTGCGGGATCAACCCGAAGACGGTGGCCAAGTGAAAGAAAAGGATTTCGACAGCCCTCACTGGAAGATGCCTGTGTAAATACCACCTTCGTTCACCACTGCAGCAAGCCCGCTGTAACCTTGCACTCAAAATGAGAAAAATGTGCATTTGAAATGAGAATTTTTGAAATTCCGGTTTTATGTTGGCACTGTCGGCCAGGTAATACTGCTTGGAAATGACTTCTGCTGCGGCACGTCTCTTAGCGCTTGGCGGTAGGTTTTCCAGGCCGTTTTGTCTGCTAGCGGGTAATCCTCAAGGATTACGCAGTCGCTATCTTGGAGCAGCCCGTCTCGTTTCTCCCGTTCCCTTCTTGCCTTCACCGTATCCGGAATAACCCAGCGATTAGACTGCCATACGGCCTCGCTGTCCGGCGGTTCTGCTGCTGTGAGGGTTGAATCCGGACGTTCTCCGAGTTCCAATTTCCTTGGGTTTCCGGTGGCCTTTTCCCAGTAGTTAACGCTGGTGTAATCGTCTTTGGCCACGTATTTTCCACCTTCCCATACTGCACTCTGGTTAGAGCTCAGAGTTATCAGGCTGGCGGCTACCGCTTCGGCAACTGTCAATTTGACGCCTGAGGATGAGAAAAAACGGATGTCGCAGCCTTTATAGATTTGTGCGTCATCTGGATACTCGCGTGAGTTGTTTGGTTTATCCTTCTCCAGACAAGAGACTATCTTAGTAACGATGTTATTGCTTACAACTGCATACATATTTGACTCCTTTTTATTAAGCTGTTCTTTTCCATATGCGGAAGGTTCTGTTTCTGGGACGAGTTTCTGATGATGTTCGTGCAGATCCACCGGCAAGACCAGTTGTTTCAAAAGGTCCAGGGTGACCGGATGCACCCCGATTAGTTCCACCCCCTTCGCTAGTGTAATGAGGTAATGGAGCGGGCAGAAAATGCTTATGACTCTGCATAGCATCCTCCTGGATACCAGATCCAAAGGTGGAAGCCCGCCCTCCGGGTGTTCTGAAAAACACCCCTTCGGCTTCGAATTGGGCCTCCCAGGTGCCTGGCCACAGCATGGCGGCAGGCGTCAATCCTCCCGGGTATTGTGCGTAGGTATAACCAATCGGATAAACCACATTGAGGAGATTGACTAGAGGACCTGGCCGCCTGTCGGATTCAGTTGTCAGGCTGTTCCAAGCCGTCGATTCGTCAACCTTTATGTCAATAAGAGGCACCTGTGAGGCAGAAACAGTGGGCTTGCTGATCCCGTTTTCATTTCCCGCGGCCCCCACTAAAAGCTCCATCTGATAAGAATCAAGCAGGCGTAAGGGCCATACTTTGTTATGGCCATCAGTAACTGTTCCCTCGTTTACCACCTTGTGCTTTAACACAAGAGTAACCCACTTAAACTGCCCTGTTCCCGGCCTGCTGATACTGCTCATATCCACTGTGGCAGAACTGGGTAGTTCAATCCGTTTGCCATCTCCATCAAATGCTACGCCGGGGCTAACTGTTGCGTTTGAGTTTGATATAGTCACCTCAAGCCCCTTCACAATTCCCTTGCCTGTCAAGGTGTTTGCCAAATTGTTTATACCATCCTCAACATCACTCTGCAGATTGTCAAAATCTCTTTTTCTCATCACGTAGTTGTAAACAAAATTGCGTTTATTCATTTTCCCTCCTTAGCTGCCGCGTACCTCATATCTGTTATCTCCACTACCTCCCAAGAAC